>ADJS01008651.1_pt1 | contig 48789 bp, 46 predicted proteins | sample 268128 | NCBI WGS metagenome assembly ADJS01 (sample SAMN00007486, study PRJNA43253) | human gut metagenome | isolation source: feces sample TS28 | reverse complement strand
TTTATTCATTATTTTCAGGTAAGGTCAATAATACATTTCTGTTAACAAAATACGCTACACAGCTTACATTCAACTGGTGTATGTCTATGTAGTGCTTAATCTCATTCTAAGAAAAAAGTATTAAACCTTAACTAAATCTATATTTCGGGTACGTAATACAAAAATATTTATAATTACCCTTATGGTATTAATTATAACATAATTCGACAAATGTTTAAATAACTTTTACGCAAATCAGTTATAAAATTTCACACGGTATTTTTATGTATTTTGCATAATAGAATCTTGTTCACTGCTTTATAAACATACTTTTATGCAAAATAAATCTAGGCATTTGAATAGACTTTCTTTGTTTTCTATTGCATAATAATTTTATTAAATATAAGGAGCTATATGCGATGGAAATAAAAAATGTACAAGCAAATAATCTAACAACTGATTATCTAAACTTTTGCCTTTCAAGAAAAAATCTCGATCAAAAAACGATAAAATCATACACCATTGATTTAAGGCAGTATTTTGAATTCACTATGGAATCTGCTATTGAATGGACAAACAAAAAATCCATTGAGCAATACATTGATTTACTGCATTGCAAGTACAAACCTAAGAGTGTTAAACGAAAAATCGCTTCGCTAAAAGCATTTTTTCACTATCTTGAAATTGAGGAACTTATTGATATTAACCCTTTTCATAAGATACAAATCAAGTATAAAGAACCCTTTATTCTCCCAAAAACTATTCCCATAAATAATATTGAGCAAATTATTAGGTTTGCTTATCTACAACTTACCAAAGCTAAAACTGACTATACTAAGAAAGTTACTCTGCGGAATGCACTCATACTTGAGTTACTGTTTGCCACCGGAATGAGGATTTCAGAATTATGCACACTCACGACTGAACAAATTGATTTTAATGATTACATAATCAAAATTTACGGAAAGGGCTCAAAAGAACGCCTGATTCAAATTTGCAATCAAAATGTTCAGGCGCTGCTTAAAAGGTATAAAGAAGCGTTTGAATGTGAAATAACAACCAACAAATTTTTCTTTATAAACAGGCTTGGCAATCGTCTATCGGAGCAGTCTGTTCGCAATATGATTAACAGCTATGTAATCGGTGCGGAAGTGCCGCTGCACATTACTCCGCATATGTTTCGTCACTCTTTTGCAACTCTACTGCTTGAAGAAGATGTTGACATACGCTATATTCAACAAATGCTGGGTCACAGTTCTATTACAACAACGCAGATTTACACGCATACGAGTATCAACAAACAGAAGAATATTCTGTCTTCCAAACATCCGAGGAATAAACTTGAAATTGGGATATAATAAAAGCCTTGCGGGATTTTTTAACTCACAAGGCAATCAGAATACTTTATTCACTTTTATCAAAATCATTTTCTATTACATCGGAAATGAGATTTGAAAAATCGACGGCATTTTTTGAAGTAATAACAGGTTTTCCTGTTCTTTCCTCAATATCTTTTCGTGCATTTCCGGCGACTTCTCCGCCCTCTTTTGCAACACTTCTGTTTTCAGAAAAAGATTGAGGATTTTTCTCTTTGGAAATCTCAGTTGTGGTAGCTTCTGCCAACATATTCAGTACCAACTCAAGCGTACTCATATTATCTCTCAGGTTTTCCTTTTTCAATCCTTTGAGATTTTTATACTGGCGGGTTGTCATTCCTGACCACGCTTTTGTAATTTCATCAGTCAGAATTGCATATTCTACACCCTGCTTTACACCACGAGAATCCCATTCATCAGTAAGCTCTTTTCTCACCTGTATAGCCTGAAGTCTTTGATTTATCCACTCTCTGCTATATCCTTTTTTCAGGTATGTTTCAAGAGCTCTCTCTATGGTAAGTTCGGGATCAATAGTTTCATCTATTCTTTCTCTGCCAACTTCTGCAAGCCACATTTTAAATGGTTCTGCTTTTGGTGACGGAATAGATTGAATTATTCTCAAAAGTTGCTCTGTATTTGCAACATCCGTCTTGTAATTTTTACCATCCTTAGGAGATTGCATTTTCAGTTGTACGATATTTTCGTACAACTGGTTTGCTCCTTCAGCTTTAAGCTTTCGCTTAAGATCGCTCCAGTAACGACGAGGTTCGTTACTGTCAGTCAGAACTGAAATTACATCAACTATGGAAAAATACCATTCTTCTTCCGACTCATTCCACGCAGTACGAATCTTTTTATCTTCAAAAATTTGTATCTTATTTTCTTCGCTCATATATATTCACCCACTTCTAACCTAAAATTATTATAGCAGACTGAGTTTACAAATTCAATCTATTAAGCTTTATAGAGATAGGAATTGTTCATAATTAAGGTCGAAGACAATCTCTAATTCGTATCCCCGTGATACTTTCACTTCTCTTATGAGCTGACAAGCTATCATTTTCTTCTGTTCCATTGTGGAGTTATCAAACTCATCAGCCCAAGTTCTGAATTGTGAGTAATAAAAATCAAGCTTACCCATCGCATTTTGCTGATTGGCAAGCTTGAACTTTATATCACTTAATTCAAATTCTTTTTTATGGAGTAAATCGTTTGTATTGTCAATAGAAGCTGACAGTATGTCTGGAGTAAAGCGGCTTTCGCCGAGTAGCGAGCGTCCTATTTCTGCGGATAATTCAACAACCTGTCTTTTTAGTTTTTCAATTTCTTTTTAAAGCTTTGTCTGCTTTCTCCTATACTTCGATATTTCGGATTTGTAGCGTTTTTCCAGTGCTATATCTTTTGGCGTTGATTTGATTTTGGCGAGATAATCTCTCAATGTTGCAAGTACAGCACCGTCAATTCTGTGCGCTACATAAGCCGACTGCCCGTCACATGCACCTCTTTTCATCGCTTTATTGGTACATATATACCTCTGTCTGCGAACTCTGTACTGACTTCCGTCTGCCCTGTCGTATCTGTCGATATAGCTTGTTGATACCATCTTCTGACCGCAGTGGGCACAGTATATATTTCCCGACAGCAATGTACTGCCTTTGGTAGTCCTTGCTATCTGTTGCTTTTCCTCATTCTTTGATGAGCGTTGTTTCAGTATAAATTGAGCTTGGTCGAAGATATTTTCATCAATGATATGAAGTCTTTCAATATACGGTGATTCAACACCGCCTGACACAAGATAACCGCAGTACAGCCTGTTCTTTAGAATACGATTAACTGTATTACATTGGAATTTACTGTTATTATGAGTTCGTATACCATGACTGTTCAAAAAGTCAGCCATTCGATATGAACCATAACCCTCTTTAACAGTCATATTAAATATCATTTTGACAATTGTAGCTTCATCGTCATCAACGACTATGTCCATAAGTTCTTTTCCCTTTTTATTGACTTCACCGCTTTTTATAAGTTTGTAACCGAATGGTGCAACACCTCCGGTAAATTTGCCGTCTAACGTCATTTGGTTAAGGCGAGTTTTAACACGTGCTGACGTTTTCTGACTCTCACCGTTGGCTTGCCAAAATCGTATGTAATTCATAAGCTTATCCACATGATTATCCATACGCTGTTCGCCCTCGTTAACACTCCACACCTCTATGCCGTGTTTGATGAACCATTCGACGACAAACGGGGTTTCGTCATCAATTCTGCCTATTCTGTCAAACATAAAGACAAGGAGTACATCGAATTCTTTCTTTTCTGCGGCGGCTTTCAAATCCTGAATAGCATCTCGATTGCTTGCCGAAACCTTAAAGCCCGACACGCCTTTTTCCTGAAACTCTTTCAGAATTGTCCAGCCGTTGCGTTCTGCAAATTCTCTGCACGAGGTTTTCTGCATTGGAATATCATCTTTATCAACCTGACCTTTGGTTGATACTCTGTACAAGCAATATACTCTTTTCATTTCATCACCCTTTCATACGATTTTTGCAAACCAACAATACTACATAATTTCTATAATATCCAGCGAAATCTGAAAATGAACTTAAAGAAATTCAGCATCCAATCTGAGATTTCATTCTGTTCTCAAATGTATCCAAAAGATTTTCGAGAATATTCCTTTCAACATGGTTATTTCTGTTTTTAGAAAAGTAGATTGTGACCTTACAGTCATTTATAACAGATTCTATTTTGTGTTCAGAATCAATTTTATTTTCATTTATATAGTTTTCGTTCAAATTACCACCTGTTCCTTATTTTTTGTTTTTGTCGTTTATATGATCTTCCATCTGCTCATCAGCTTTTGCCGCTGCATTGCAAAAACACATAACACATACGCCGATAAAAGCACCGACAAAAAGACCAATCATAAATCCTAACATTTTAACACCTTCTTTCAGTAATTTTCTTCTAAATACCCCGACAGCAAAAAACAAAAAATCTTCTGCTGTCGGGATAATATCAATCGTTTTGGGTAGCTCTAAATTTCACGCTATCCTGTTGTCGCTATTTATCCTCGATGCCCTGCGACAAGGAACACATCAGACGGTCATGCATTTGACTCCATTGGAATTTCACCACCGTGAGGATCTCCCACAGCCGCCCTCTTTGGTTACGACGGTTTTATCACGCTCGACTTTTGACTTGACGGAAGTATCATTATACCATCTGCCTGTCATCGCCGTCATTGAATTTGCCTTTCAATGTCTGAGTCCTGAAGTTCTGTATAGGAGTTCGCTCATTTAGCTTGTCCATTTTGAACAGCAGAAGGAATGTATCTAATGTGCTGATATTTTATTTTCAAAGAACAATGCCTGCTCTATTTTTGGCGAGTATAGAAAACAGGCAAAAGAGAAATAATCCCTTTCACCTGTTTCCTCACTTAAAAGCTAAAACACACCCCTAATTTATAATTTTTCTAAAATATTTTTTATTTTTGCCACTGCACGATATACAGACCTTTGAACGCATTGATATGTACATCCTTCTTCATGAGATATTTCTTCAAAGGTTTTCTTCTCAAAATAGTACTTTTTCAATCTGCGCTTTTGCACATCGGGCAATTTGCTTATTGCCATATGCAAATTTTCTGTAACCAAAACATTCTCAAAATTTTCCTCTAATGATTGACTGACAGCAACATTATTTTTATTAAGTGTCTTTTCATACACTTCAGAATGCTCCAAATGTCTGTCATACTCATTCATTTGTGAAATATCTTCAAGTTCAAACTTATTAAAACTATCAAATATTTTCTTAGACACCTCTACTTTCTGAATATGGTTATTAACATCAATAAACAAAACATAGTTCTTTTCGTTTTCCGTATGTAATGTGTAAGGATTGTACTTATCTTTTCTTCTTTTCGGACGTTTGTCCATTTAATTTTCCTCCAATCAATCTGAATTTTTTAATTCAGGTCGATTGGGGGACTTCTGTTTCTACAAATCATAATTGCCCTTTCTGCTTTCAACGCAAAAGGGCAAAAAATAATGCCGACAGGTAATAGCATTAAAAGCTATAACTTGTCGGCATTTAAATTCTAAAATTTGACTTTATTTAATCTCCGCAAATATAATCAGTCAACTATGTTATTCAATTCTTCAAAAGGTATATTGTGTTCATTTGCATATTGTTCTGCATATGAGCCTTTTATTCCATAGATTGTGAGCTTATCACAACCTTCAAAGGCATTATCCGCAATATCTTCTGCCTTATCGTAAATGATAATTTTCTCCAGCAAGGTGCAGTTTTCAAAAGCACCCCATTCAATGCTCTTAATATTTTTAGACAAAACTAACTGTTTTAAGGATATGCAATTACTAAATGTATATTGTTGTATTGCAGTAATATTATCGGGAATATTTATACTTTTTAGTGATGTGCAACCGGAAAAAGCACCGTATGCTATTCCACGATCAGCAATATTATCCGGAATTACAAGCGTTTCTAATGAAGAACAGCCTGAAAATGATAAACTTTCAATTTCTTTTACATCACCATTAAAATTAACATTTTTCAGACTTTCACAATTCGTAAAAGAGAATTGTTTTATAGTACTTGGGAGTTGTATGCTTTCTAATGAAATACAATGGTAAAAACATCCGTTAAATATATACTCTATCCCTTCAGAAACAACAATCTCTTTTACTATATCGTTATCCTCAAACATTCCTTTTCTTTCTGCTCCCCACAAATTGTATCCTGTAACATATCCGCCTAAAGCATTTGCTTTATGGAAAAATATCGTTGAAGGAATTACAACTTTCTCTGATGGGTAGTTTACCTTTACAATTGTAACCGGTGGTTTGGCTTTTGAATTGCTTCTATTATCATTAGTTTCATATGTAAAACCAAACCACCAATGCTCACTTGAACAGCTTTGCAACAATATAAGTATCGCTATCACTGCACTCAATATCCCAATAGGTAATTCATATTTTTTTATTTTCTCCATCATATCACCTAGGTAAAATAAATATTATAAAAATAATATCAGCGGAATATGCAATATCCTCTATATTCCGCTGATTTTTAACAAACTACTACTTTCTAATCTGTAGGCTCATATGTTGTATCTAATTCTTCAAAAGGTATATTGTGTTCGTTTGCATATTGTTCTGCATATGAGCCTTTTATTCCATAAATTGTGAGCTTATCGCAACCTTCAAAAGCGTTATCTGCAATATATTCTACCTTATCGTAAATGATAATTTTCTCCAACAAGGTGCAATTTTCAAAAGCACCCCATTCAATGCTCTTAATATTTTTAGACAAAACTAACTGTTTTAAGGATATGCAATTACTAAATGCATATCGTTGTATTGCAGTAATATTATCGGGAATATTTATACTTTTTAGTGATGTGCAACCGGAAAAAGCACCGTATGCTATACCACGATCAGCAATATTATCCGGAATTACAAGCGTTTCTAATGAAGAACAGCCTGAAAATGATAAACTTTCAATTTCTTTTACATCACCATTAAAATTAACATTTTTCAGACTTTCACAATTCGTAAAAGAGAATTGTTTTATAGTACTTGGGAGTTGTATGCTTTCTAATGAAATACAATGGTCAAAACATCTGTTAAATATATACTCTATCCCTTCAGAAACAACAATCTCTTTTACTATATCGTTATCCTCAAACATTCCTTTCCTTTCTGCTCCCCACAAATTGTATCCTGTAACATATCCGCCTAAAGCATTTACTTTATGGAAAAATATTGTTGAAGGAATTACAACTTTCTCTGACGGGTAGTTTATCTTTACAATTGTTGCCGATTTATTTGTATATCCATCGGTTTCATATGTGTACCCAAACCACCAATGTTCACTTGAAAAGATTTGCAACAATATAAATATCACTAACACTACGCACAATATCCCGATAGGTAGTTTATATTTTTTTATTTTCTCCATCATATTAAAATTCTCTCGTAAAAAATATAGTTTTAATTATCAACAAACCGATAATTATTAATTTACAGACTGAATTGTTGTATCCAATTTTTCAAATGGTATGTTATGTTTTTTTGCATACTGTTCTGCATAACTACCCTTCATTCCGCAGATTGTAAGTTTATCACATCCATCAAAAGCGTTGTCCGCAATGTAATCACATTCATCATAGACATTAATTCTCTCTAAAGAAACGCAATCCCGAAAAGCTCCGTCACCTATTTTTATTAAGTCCTCAGGCAAATTCACTATTTCAAGAGATTTGCAACCATCAAATGTCCAGCTCTCAATAATCCTGACCTTTGACGGAACATCAATAGTTTGCAGAGAAGTACAACATTGAAAAGCATTTGAACCTATTTCTGATAGCTTGTCGGGTAAATCAATATTTGTAAGTGAAGTACATCCTTGGAAAGCCACACTCTCTATACAATAAACATTTTTTGAAAACTTCACATTTTTTAATGAATAGCAACGAGCAAAAGCATTAGTGCTGATTTTGTTAATTTGCTTCGGTAAGTATATTTCTTCAAGCCCGGAACAATCGCTGAAACTAAAGGATTCGGTAATAGTATCTCCGTCAACAATGTTCACTTCCTTTAAATTATCACACCGCACTACGTCAAATGTCGTCATTGTGCCTGGTATAGTAATTTTTTCAAGATTATAGCAATTAGCTATAGCCGGGCCATAAGTTTCCACTACTCCTTCAGGTATTATAATTTCTTTTACAACATTATTTCCCTCAAATACACCTGTAAGAGACACCCCAACTAATGCAGCTTCTTCTACACAACTTAGCTTTTTGACTTTATATGAAGAAATTTCCGATGGAATTTCAATGGTTTCAGCCAATATATCGGTTTTTATCAATGTAGCGTTTTGATTTTCATCAATTTCAAATGTATATCCTTCAGCAGTTTTTGTTATAGGGTATAGCTCTTTACAACTTGAAAACATTAAAATAAAAGCTGTACAAAAAGATATTGCAAATACTATATTTACTCGTATTAATCTAGTTGTTTTCATATATAAAACCTTTCAAAAGTTTGTAGCACTAATTTCAAAGATGAAGGAGCAAACATAATTGCTCATTCATCTTTAGAAATTTATAATGAATCAGTTAATCTGGTTCATATGTTGTCCAAGTATTATCCTTAAACCACACATCTTGTGTAACCAAATGCCCAGGTTGCAATACACTAGGTATCTGTTTATTCTTCGAATCATTGAACATTACTTTCGGATTTTCCACACCATAGATCGTATAGGATAACCAATTATCATCCATTTGACTATTCATGAGAGTACCAGGCCATGACATCAGAATATCATTATCTTCATAGAAGTAAATTCTTGTGTCCCAATATTCCCAATTAGAAGGACGATAAAAATGAACAGTAATTCCCTGTGGTTTCTGGCTATATGCAGTTTCATTTACCACCCACATTTCATCTTCTGTTATTTCAATTCCGGGTTGATTGATACCGGGATGTTGTTGTCTTGTGTCAGGATCGGTAGTGTTGTTATTAAAAATAACCCTTGGATTCTCCAAACCATATATTGTGTAGGTATACCAATTATTACCACCATCAGGGGACATTTTCTCTCCTGGGAATAAAAGTTCATGGTCATCATCATTATAATAATAGATATGAGGATCATTCCAGTTATTCACACAATAATAATGTACTTTTATACCTTCGGGCTGTTCAGCTGTTACATTACCTTTTAATATCCATTTTTCTCCTGTTATTGAATAAGACTCATCTGTTGAGATATTCTCCTCTGAATCATTATCATAGAAAAGTGCGTTAATTTGGTCAGTATCTTTTACAGTATATACATACCATCCATCTCCTGATGATAGCATAGGCTTGATTTGCCAATCGTAAGATAAATTATCTGTATAGTAAATATATGGCGTATCCCAACCTTTAGAATTGTGATAATGGATAACAACCTTACCAGGCTCATTTACAATTATGGTAGCTTGGCTACTGCAAGACCCATCATCAGCAGTTGCAATTAATTTTGTTTCACCATATCCAACAGCTTTAATAATACACTTATTATCCTTAATACTTTCAATAATAGCAACATCACTATTTTCTATGCTCCAAGATAAATTCTGATTTATTGCATCATTATTTTCTACAGTTGCCGTAAAAGTGACCTCATCATCTACGGTTATAGTTTTACTTGAAGGGCTAAGAATTATTCCACTTACAGTTTTATCAAGCTTATCCACTACATTAATTACACATTTAGCCTTTTTGCCATTATCAGTTGTAGCTGTAATCGTTGCTGTACCCTCGGATTCAGCCTTTAAAACTCCAAGTTCATTATCGACAGAAATGACTGAGTTATCACTGGAAGCAAATGTTAAATCTGTGTTTGTAGCATATATAGGAGTAAATGTCGGTGTTATCTCATATTTACCACCTGTTACAAACTTATATTTATCCGTAAAGGAAATAGATGTAGCGTTGCATGGAACACAGATATAACAATTTTCTGTTATATTACCATCTGATGTTGTAGCTGAAATCACAGCATAACCATAATTAACAGCTGTTACAACCCCATTTGAATTTACTGTTGCAACTGATTCATCAGACGAACTCCAATTAACAGTTGTATTTGCAGGAGAAACTCTGTATGTGAGCTGTACCGTTGTACCTATGGAAATATTTTTATTTTGATCTACAGTAAGCGACTGAGCATAATCAGTTTTTACATCAGTTTTAGAAATAGTTGTATTACCGCACAATAATGTAAGATTATTAATATTATCTTTTGTTATTCCTGATACAGCATTTAGCGTGATTATTTCATCTTTTGATAAAGTTGAAATATCATCAAAATCAATAGCAGCTAATGTTTTGCTTTCATCGTCAAGGATTTTTATTAAAATTGAAACTTCTGTTTCTTCTCTTGCCTTTAGTCCAACCTTATAACCATTACTTGGAATATATAGATTGCCTTTTTCTTCATTGATAAAAGTATAAGTAAACAAATCATCATTAAAGTCAGAGTATGAATCGCCATTAATGATTGAAGATACTTTATTTCCGGTAGAATCGTAAATATATATATCTGTCTTTCCATCAATATATATTGCTAATCTGTTGTCAGATATTGAAGATGTTCTAAGAGAATATCGAGAATTATTATTTTCTTGTGGAATATATCCCGTTCTTAAAAATCCTGCAACATCTTCAAACACTTTATCCTCTTTAATTAATTGCATATGATTTATATCAGGATATATTATTTTATTGTCTATTTCTTCAGCTACACCAAATAAATCATTATGGGTCATTATAGCGCTATCCAATGGAACCGTACCATCACCATTGTATTCTGTAACATATTCGTGTAAATATGTTTTAATAGATTCAGAATTAGAATTCCATAAATTATCATCAGTTGAAAACTCATAAATAGCACCTGTTTGAGTTTTAATGTTATTCCCCGCAATATGTAAAGAATCTACTTTATTAAATACGCTAAATATATCCATTCCATAAAGATAATTATCTCTATATGTTTTATGACTGACTTCTGAACCATCTATCATTTTCGTATTTAATGTTTGATTATTAGTATAACTTTTATCCATAACATCATAAAACATTTCAATATTATCTATTGTTTTAATACTAGGACATATTCTTACACTGCCATATGAATAAAGGTATGATTTATTTTTTGACAAAAATTCATTACTTGGCAAGAGTTGATATGAACAGGGCATGTTTCTTATTGTTTTTTTCGCCCAGTCATATATATACGGCAATGCAATATCAGGGATACCTAATTCTGCAAACATATCATTTTCACCAAGTTCCAATGCTTGATGGGAAACAAATGTACCATATAATGGCGAACCTAAAGTTACAACCTTATCTATCTTATTTTGTTCATTCTTATGAATGCTTTCAGCAATATACGAAGCCGCTAAAAGTCCACCAGTACTATGACAAACAAAACTTACTTTTTTATATCCTTTCTTTTGTATATCATCACGCAACTGCTGTTCAACAAGTTTAAGATCTTTTCGCCAATCATATGCAAAAAATTCTATTGAATAATTTTCAGAGAAACTATTGTTCAAATTATCCATAATGGCTTTGGCTGAATCTCCATCAAAATCAGTTCCATATACTCCATTTTGTATGTCTAACTCTCTGCTAACTTTTAATTTGTCACCATTTCCATTTTCATCAAGGCCAATTAAAGGACTCCATGTGGGCAAAACATGTCCCAATACATCATTTTTCAAAGGTCCTGGAAAATTTTGATTTACCCATACTAATTCATTAGTTTCACTATCATATAACTGCGATCCCATATAGCCAGGCAAAAAGTATATTACACTGTTTTTTCTATGTTCAAAGGATGTACTAGAAGAAGTAATCAAGGGTCTATCCTTTGGCAACACTCCAAATTCAAATCCTAAGTCAATATATCCATATGAATTATTTGAATCAACACTAGTCCAAGTACTGCTGTTTGGCAACAACTTTTCTGATACCTGTATTCTGTTGGCATAAATTCCATCTGTAACAGCATTTTTAGGAAGACGAATCTTTGTACCTACAGGAAGCGTAGCAATGTATTCTCTATTTTTTCCATATGATTTCAGTTTATTTTTAAGAATAAATTCGTAATTATAGTCACTATCCTCATTACAGCCATAATAAACTTGTCCATCCATACCATAATCGCCACCACGATATACCGCACAATTTTGTAATTCATCAAGTCCGTAATATTCATACAGCAGCTCCGTGCTTATATATCCCGCATTGAGATTGCCACCTTTATCTCTAAAATACACATATTGTATTTTGTCATCAGAAAAAATACCATTTTTTGAATTATGCTCTTTCATAACGATAATAGAATTTCCGGATATCGAATCATACATAGAATATTCTAAATTTGGCATATATGAAATTAAGCCCTGCACTTTTGCCCAATATACAGGAATAGAAATCGCATTGTCATCTTTAGGTTTTAAAACATACGCCGAACAAGGTTCAGAAATCAAGTCCCATTCATTATCCTTATCTTTTTCAAAGTGATTAAAACCATTATATCTACCTGAAACAACATCTTTATCAATGGCAAAAGAACCATCTGAACTGTAAAAACTATCAGTTTCCTGAATTTGGTCAAAAGCCCAATCATCAGGGAGTGGATATCCTTTATTTCCACTATACCCTGTAGACATATCGCTAACAAAACTACTTTCAGAATATCCTGCATCAGAAACTATCTTGCAAGTATTTCGTGCGCTATAAATACCAATTCTATATTCATTATTATGGCTATCAGCATAATATTTAATTCCCTCAAAATAAGGAAGTATTTTATTGTTTACTTCACTTTTAACAAAATCGTAGTCAACTGTAAAATATATTATTTCGCCTCTAGGAACTCCTAAAGTTTTTGCAACAGAAAAGGCTTTTTCTGCATCAGAGTATCCTCTGCCACCTGTAAAATATACCTTACATAAATCTTCATATGTCTCTGTGTCAGGATGCTGAGCAAACCCTTCTCTTGAATCCTGAAAAATAACAAAAAGATTTAACCCTGTGTCAAATATTGTCTGCATTTCTCCGCGAAGAAGGTTTTTAGCAACACGCTTTCCACCCATCACCAAGTCACCTGTTAAGTAACGGCCCACAGTTGTATATCCCGCATTTTTTAATGCGGCAGCTTTTTCAGTTGTAAGTCTTGTTGAACAGTCAATTGCAGTACCGGGACGCTCAGGATTACCAGTGCTAACCAATAGTGCCATCCATTCATTTATTCCTACATTACCTGTCTGCGACAGCGCAACATCTTTCTGAAATTTTTTCAATGCACTTACTGTAGATGAACTTAGAGTCCCATCAAACGAGCCGGGATCATACTCGTTTGGTTTCAAACAGCATAGACTATATTGCAGTAATTTTGTGAACTTTGTTATTTCATCTGAACTATAGCTTGTCCCACCATATTTTTTCTCATTTCCATTGTAAGGGATGGAAGGACAGCATCTTTTTGTAGTATTTCCAAAATAACCGTTAGCATATACATCATCATCTGAATAAACATCTTCTCTTCTTGGAAGCCCTTCACAAGCCTGCAATGCTGTAATAAGAGAATCAACCGTATTTGGTCCAAATATACCATCACATGGCTGAATTCCTATATAATCTAAATAGTCCCTATTTAGTTCACGCTGAACCTCCTGGACTCTTGTATCCCCCCCTTCTGCTAAAACATAAATCTCTGTCGACAATGCAGCTTGTAATACAAGAGGTGTAGCCTTTTTACTTATTTGTGAGTCAGACAACCCTGCATCTTGTTGCAATTTAACAATTTGACTTTGCGTAGCAGTATCAAAAACACCTGTAATATTTGTATCATAATAACCTTTACAGCGTAATCCGTATTGCAAGATTCTCACCATATTATTATTGTTTGTCTTATTAATTTCAAATGTCGGACTTGCTGCCTTTGTCTGCGAACCAAAAGTTCCGGTAATTTTAGACTCTGGAAATCCTAGTTCAATCTGAAACGCTTTTACTAATGTAATAAAAGTTGTTGAATATGACACTCCATCAATATCAATGGGTGTATATCCTGCTCTGCCCGAATATGTATTATTTAGCCATGTCTGTGCATCAATAACATTTTGATTTCCAGCACCGACCCCTGATTCTTCAACAACAGCCGCATTAGTTGTTATCGGAAAACTAAAAAATATACTAGTAAATATTAATATGGATAATGTGAAACTTAAAACTTTTTTCGATTTTTTTAACATAATTATTCCACCTCTCCTGCAAATTCATTATATTAAGTAGTATTATAAATAAATTAGGCTCTCACTACAAAATATTATTAAAACTTTAAGACAACTAAATACTTCATTAGCCTTGAATGAAGCAAACACAATCAAGCCAAATTTGAATTATTACAAATTAGATAAATCATCAAAAACAGATTGATCAATAGATTCATCAACAACAAATTCATAGGTTGTTAATTGAACTGATATCTCATTATTTTCATCATATCCTTTTAATGTTAACAACGCACCAATTTCTTTATCTACCCACATTTCAAATGTTTTTGTATCCATTTTTTCAGAATAAAATCCACTTATTTCTCCCTTAATAACAAAACATTCTCTTCCAAAGTAATTTTCCGTTCTATCAACTGTCCAGTTATTAAAGTCCGATAAAAAACCAAATGCGAAATCTTGTGGAAAATACTGTTTATTTGATTTTGGCAACATAGGTATATTATCTCTATAACAGAAGGTATTATTTCCTATTTCAGATGAATACTGAATTCTACTCTTTGAGGCTACCTTGGATACATAATCTAATTCTTTATTAGATTTTACATCTATATAGTCTTTAGAAATAACACTTTCCTCAACTAATTCTTCCACAGATATACTTCTTCTATCATTAATTAAGGCCTTAGACATCTCTTTTTTTGATGCAGATTTCTTAACATTTGAAAAAGAAGTCACATCCTTAATTCTGCTATCCTCTAATAAATCAAGTTTTGCGTAATAGGTTCCATCAAAAGTATTTTCTGTTAATAATTCTCCTACATTATCATAAATTAATTCTTTAGATTTGGGACTATCCCCTAATTCAATGCAATACGTTGAATAGTAGGCAGGTTTATTTGCAGACTTAAAACAAAACGTTGCTTGTAGAGTACTAAAATAATCAATAGAATTTAGCATTTTATCAAAAATATATTCTTTTGTACTTTTAGGATCTTCTGCTTTCAGAACAATCTGTTCTCTTTTATCTTTTTGAGAAAAACCATTTGAAACAAATAACTCTTCAGCAATTTTTTCATCAATCATATCCTCTTTCACTTTAACAGAAATAATTGTATCTGACGTAGCAATATCAATTGGTACCGACGTTATTTCTCCACTTTTAGAACTAGCATTTGCTACGACAAAACAACTAATAAAAACTATCACCAATAAAATAGAAATAAATAATTTTTTCATAATGCACCTCACAGTATTTATTTCGAAGATATATATTTTGTATGTTCAATCACAACTTTATCTGCACCCATATAGTCTCCATTTTTATAACCATTTAGTGATGCGTCAACCGCAACAATATAAGGTCCTTTTCTAGGATTATTTAACCTTCTCGCTGGGAATTTCACTGAAAGAGGAGCAGTGTCTTGATCAATTGTACCCAAATGCAAAGCAGCATAATCAAGGTTGTTTTCATCATATTGATGATATGCAACCTCCCCTGCTGTAAAACGTTTATCACAAAAACTAACAGTTACAGTAATAATACTACCAGGCACCGTGTTATCCTTACCCGTCCATTTCCAAACATACGCCGTTCGTCCTGATACACTTCCATTCACATAGGTTGACTTTTTACAATATCCCCCTCTTGCATCATTATTATAATATGAAGAACCAGTAAGATAATCATTCATTCCATATCCATACTTTGGATAGTATGTCCATTTTTCATTTGTCGAGGTTGGATTACTGTAATTTGCTCCAGAGGGAGCATCATTATCCATTGTTAGTGTTTCTTTAAAGGTTTTCGCATTAAATGAAGAAGAACCGAACACAGTTAACGAAATAAATGAAAAAACTCCTGCTATAATTCTTTTTTTTATACTCATTTTTTAACCTCCTTGTATTTTGAATTAAAATTTGTAACTATATCATTGCAAAAATCTCCTCTCTATAAATCCATATTTTCTTCATTAATGAATTTTTCAATTATATTATAATCAATTTTACCGCTTGAAAGTCTTGGAATATTTGATATCATATCAGTTACAAAATACTTTTTATTGATACCGGTCACTTCTGAAATATATTTTTTCATACTATCGCCGGCAATTATAGCATTTGTAATAATATGAAATCTCCCATTTTTATATAAACATATAGTTTCTATAAAATATTTTCTGTTTAGCAAAGTTTCCAAATCATCTAAATTAATTCTATTGCCTAGAAATTTAACATATCTATTTTTTCTTCCACATATAAATATAAAGTTATCCGAATCATAATACGCTAAATCTCCAGTATGGAGTATACCTTGATTTTCATCGCCTTTTTCTAAATCACTTCTGTTTATAGCATATCCCAATGATACATTTTTACCCTTATAGATAATTTCTCCGACTATACTAGCTTCTCTGATTTTATCGTTGTTCTCATCTACTAACTCAATAGACCCACCCTTTACAGGTACTCCAATACTTCCTTGTTTTCGGTGCATATATTCAAATGGAAGATAACTTATTCTTGCCGTAGCTTCTGTTTGACCGTACATAATATAAAATGTTTTATTTGTATTTATCGCATAATTATAAAAATAGGTACTTGTATCATTTGACATTTTTCCTCCTGCTTGTGTCATTGTTCTTAAACTAGGCACCTTTAAAGCTTTAAAATTCATTTTTCTTAATAGATCATATGTGTACGGAACCCCTGAAAAAGATGTTCCCTTAAATTCATTAAAAAATAGCCAAAATTCCTTATCAAATATTTTTTTATCAGTAAGCATAATGCAGGCCCCGATGTACAAATGCGTATTAATAACTGATAATCCATAAGTATAACTCATGGGCAACACGGTAATTGCTTTTTCGCTTTCAGTAATGTTCAAATATGAAATGATAGAATTTGTATTACTTTTTAAGTTATCGTAAGATATTCTAACAAACTTTGGACTTCCTGTTGAACCAGAAGTTGTTAATAAAAGTGCCAGTTGATCAAACAGTATAATATCATTTAGATTATTATACTCAATCAATTTATATCCACACAAAACACACTTTACTTTATATTCGTTAAAATAATCATTTTCTTCCGGAATCCATAAATAGTCAGGGTGATACTCATCAAACAGATTTTTTAATAACTCTGTATTTAGATTTTTATCAAGCATCATTGGTACAATTTGATTATTTATAAAACAGATATATCCTAATAATGCTCCAATTTTATTTTCACATAAAACAGCTATCAGTTTTCTGCCTCCAATATGCTGAAACAGTTCAGCTTGCATATTATGTAAATCACTGTATGTAAAAACATCTTTTGAATCAGTTATAACTGCAATATTATTTTGATACCGATTAAGATCAAACATCTCTTTTTCACCAACAGATACATTTATATTATTTTTTTATTTTACTAATAAAATAGCGTAATTTACCCGTTATTTCACTTGGAAAAAGTGTTTCATAGAATTCAAAATAAAAATTTGCTCCTACTAAAGTATTCTGTAAAAAATTCTCCATAAATAATCTGCAAATTAGGTTTTTATCCGCTTCAATTGTTTGATAATTACTTTCTATCACTAATTTAATAATAAATTTATCATAATCTTCTTGTACAACCTGAAATTGTCTTATAATATTGTCCATTAAATCATTAATAGCTTCAATTACTTGAACGAAAATATATGAATGAACCTTAGAACCATCTTTATTTAAAACCCAATCATTACTCCTTCCTTTAGTCAATTTAAGAATAGGACTTTTACAACCACATTTACACTTATGAGAAGGCAGTAGAAACCCTCTGTCTCCTGTTTCGTATCTTATAAAAGGCATTGTAAAATTCGTTAAAGATGTAACGTATATATCTCCCTCTTCGCCATACGGAACAGTTGCATTATCTTTTAAAATTTCTACATAGTTGCATTCTTCTAAGACATGCATATTACCACATCGGCATTCAAATGCAATCGAATTCACTTCATTTGTTCCATATTGGTTAGCAATCTGGCAATCAAATGTTTTTTGAATTATGTTCCTTGCACTGGAATATATCATTTCACCAGATAGTTCTATATATTTTAGCGTTTTTGGAAAAGTCAAATTATTCTCTTGAATACACTTACAAAGTAAAAGAGCAATACTAGGTTGTAGTATCATCCATTTTGGTTCAAAATTAATTATTTGTACAACTATTGTTTTTATTCGATACTTATCCCAATTGCTTTTATTGATAAGCATTTGATTGCCGTTTAAAATTATATCTTCACAATGAATAATTCTGTTTTCAAAATATTGATTAGTAAAGAAAAAACATGGATTATCTTTAGGTGTTATTCCATAACGTGTTTTACGCAACATCCATAATGGTAACAATGATTTTTTATAATCCACTTCGTCCCAAAACACATTTAAACATTTACCTGTAGAACCTGATGTTGGTATTGATATTAGCTCATTGTTATAATATTTACTAATTGATTCTTTTGATATAGTTGAATAATCACTCTCAAGAAAAGATTGTTTTTTTACAATCGGTATTTTTTTTATATCTTCAATTTGATTGTCCGAAACACTAATATCAACTTTGTTTTTACTATATAATTCTCTGTAAAATGGGACATTTTCGCTTGCATGCTTAATAATTTTTGATAATATATTATTCATTTAATAACACTCTCTATGTAATTCTGCAAACTATATATTGTATTCATTATTTCAATCAGATTATCATTAATAGAAAATTCAAAATTAAACTCTTCTTCAAGTGCAACAATTAAATCCATTATCGTACTTGAATCAAATCCCAAGTCATCAATAAGCTTAGTTGAATCCGTAATTACTATATTTTTACAACTGTCTCCTAAAGATTTAAAAATTAACTTGATCAATTTTTGTCTAATCTGATAATCCATTTATCCACCTACTCAGTTTAATGTTATATAATAATCGTAAAATCTTATATTGACTTTCCCAAAACTTTCCCAAGTCTTACAAGCTAAACCAACATCTATATCCTCTCCATCATCTAAATACCACTTTATTTCTGATTTTTCTGAATCAAGATTTGAAATTTTTGCAAGTATAATGTTATTATTTTTTTCAACTGAAATATTAAATTCATTTGAAAAGTCAAAATATTCAGATTGATTGAGTTTTCCAATTTCGTCAAGAACAAATATTCCGTTTGAATCCATAGCAGCAAATAACGAGATTTTATTTGAGCGTAAGAAAATGCCTGCTTGAAAATTTTTCTGTGTATATCCTTTGTCTACCTTAATCTTTGTACTTAATTTAAAATTTTGATTTGAATTAATTTTTGAAGCTAATACAATTTTAGGTGCGTTATCTTCAAACCACCAATTGTATGTTTTTCCACTAATAAATTCAAAAAGTATTTCTCTATCATATAAATCAATTATTTTATTTTCATCATTTTCAATATATAAATCTCTTTCGCATCTTTCATATATATCATCTTTTTTTTTCTAGATTTTTTATGTTTGTTAAGGATAGAAAGTTTACAAAACTTCGCAGTAAAAAACTTATTTTTTTCTCCAACCCTATAATTTCATCTGGAATTTTAATATCAGTCTCTTTATATGTAATAATTTTTAGAATATTAGAAGTTACAAAGGAATTCCACAATTTTTCCAAATTGATATTATATTCGTGGAGAAAACCTATCAAACCATTATTAAATTCCAAGTAATTCATATATTTTTCAATTTCTTGAATAAACACTGACCTGCATTTATTCATATTTAATATTTTCTTTTTTACCTCTTCAAATAGTGCTTTATTTGTAATATTATTACACTGAGCAAGTTTTGAAAGTTCACTAAGCAATAGCAACTGTGGATAGGCAGTACTATCACTAATATCAAATTCAAAATATAACATTAATATTTTTCTTAACGCCTCAGATAAAAATAGTTCGTACTGCACATCTAAAACGAAGCAACTCCATTTGATACCATATTTTGAAATATATTTTCTATAAATAGATTTTAACATTTTACTTGTTAAACAAACATCGCCATAGACTTTATCTTCATGTGCATATTGAATATCATCTATAACATAATAAAGTTTTTTATCTGTATCATATCCGGTAATTATAAACCAATGTGGCCAATCCTTTTCCATGTACTGTTCGGAATAAAACAATGATATTAGATTTCCGCCCAAAACAGTCACATAACCCTTGTTAATGTAATTCTGAATATTTTTCGAAAAGTTATTTTTATGAATATGCTTAATTTCTAAGTTTAATAGTCTTTTGCTTAGTTCAATTATTTTTTCACGAGAATCCACACCGATTTGTAAGAAGTAGAACTGGTATATTTTTGACAAAATAATAAATAAATCACCATAATATCCATTTTTATGATTTAGTTGATTAGCAACAGCCCTTTCAAAACAAGATACTTTATCTAACGAATATTTAATTGTGCTATCTAAGGAAATTCTTTTTTTCATACAGCTGCCCTCAAAACTTATTACAATTAATTATTAATCTTCTATGGCAATTAATATTTCGCAACATTGAACATAATTCACTTTTGGTATAATATTTTCTGTCTCAAATGTTAACCAGAAAACTCTCAAATAACACTAATATTTTTGAATTTTAGTTATTATGGTTTATAAACTACAAATATAACCACCTTTGCACCCAACAAAAAACAAATCCAATTATCGTTCTATTCTATAAAAAATATATCATATATTGTTTCTTATTACTAGATGACATTTGTCATTATTTTTTCACACTTAATATAAAAAAGGCTCATTTTCAAAAATGAAAATGAGCCTAGGTTTATTGATTTACTTTATATTAAACTATATATAATCATTTTTCACTGCATAAACTGCAAGCTGAGTTCTGTCTCTTAGTTTTAATTTAAGAAGCAATGCAGAAATATTATTTCTTACCGTGCCTTCTGATAAAAACATTTTTTCTGAAATTTCTCTATTACTTAAACCCTCAGCTACATTAACTAAAAGCTCTTTTTCTCTTTTAGTCAAATTAATCGGTTCATTAACAGCACCATTTGCAAATTTACTCCTCACATTTTCAAATACTGTTTTACCAAACACATTTATATCCATAAGCGTGCTTTTAATTGCGCTTGAAAGCTTGCTTTCATCCACACCTTTAAGTACATATCCATCCGCACCGCTTGACAGAGCTTTATTCACAGTTGCCTTGTCATCAAATGTTGTTAAAACGAGTACCTTAATCTCAGGAAAATCACGTTTTATTTTCAATGTTGCGTTTCCACCATCACAGCAAGGCATTTGCATATCCATGAGAACAAGATCAGGCTTTTTGCCTTCACACAAAGAATATGCCATATTGCCGTCACTTGCCACGCCACATACTTGTATATCTTTATCTTGTTCAATAATTAACTTAAGTCCATTTCTGAAAATGTCATCGTCATCAGCAATTACAATTTTTATCAAACTAAATCAGCCTCCACAGGAATAAATGCTCTAACAGAAAATCCATTATTAATCAAAGATGAAAACTCAATATTCCCACCTATTGCTTTTATTTTTTCTCTCATTCCATTAAGTCCGTAGCCTTCAGTTATTTTGTCACATCCAACACCGTTATCAATAATATATATTCCTATGCTCTTATTTGAAAACTTCAGAATAACATCAATTTTATCAGCGTTTCCGTGCCTGATCGAGTTTGTAATTGCTTCTCTTATAATACTGAAAACTTCATCGGATGCAAAAATATGGTAAGTTTCTTCTTCTCCAAAAACTGAAAATTCTAAGCAGGTACTTGTTGTTTTTACATCATCAATAAGGGATTTTACCCTTTGAGTAATACTGAGTCCCAAATCTTTCCGTATTCCTGACACACAGTCACGAACATCACTAAGTAATTTTGTCGATATATCAAGTGCTTCATCCACATACTTTTGAGAAGAATCTTTATTTATCTTAGACAGTTTTAACAGGGTCATTACTGAAACAAGACTGTGCCCTAAAGAATCGTGCAATTCCTGAGCTATTCTTATGCGTTCCCTTTCAACGGCAAGATTCTTTTCAATTACATTCATTCTTACAAGCTTTTCATTAGACCTTAAAAGCTCACAGTTTTTTGCTGATAGTTCATCTGTAAATTCATAGTAAGATGTCATATCTGAAAATACATATACATTTGATATTCTTTTATCTCCGCTTAAAACCGCTGTTTTTTCCACTTCAAAATACTTATTTCCCAATAAGTTAACAGTAATTAATCCACTTTTATCATCAACAAAAAGCTGTCGTAACTCGGAATTATCACAAGCTAATTTATTTAAAATATGTTCCATAACACTCCCGCTGTCTTTTTGTAAACAGCTATCATCTAAGTCAAACACATTTTTCATTGTATCATTTACATATGTAACTTTGTTATGCTTATTAGTAATAAGCACCGCTTCGTTAATTGCACTCATTAAATGTTTTACGGTATAAGGACTTATTGAAACAAATTCAAATTTATAAATAGCAAAAAATATCAGCATTGAGGTAATAGAAAAGGAAATTGGTGTAAAATCATATTCCAAAGTAAATATGTCCGTAATTGATAAAAAATTAATTACGAGCGGTATAACAGCTGATAAAGAAATCAATATCATCTGCGGTGTTTTTTCTTTAAATGACTTTCTGTTTTTTATTAACATCAAGCATATGCTAATAATCAGTAAAATATAGTTATATACTGCCGTAACATAAAAGCCGATACCACCTAAAGTTTCTCCAAAAAAGAATTTTTTAAAAAACAAATGAAATATTGGGTCGGTTATTTCAATAAAATACAAGACTGCCGATGGAATAAATATTATTATTTTAAATAACTTGCTTTGAGCAATATCCGATTTTATATAGTAGAGCGAAAACAACAGAAATACTGCACCAATTGAACACACTGAAATATAGCCTATATTACTGAATAATATTTTCGCAGTCATATTTAAAGAAAAAATATCGATAATATGGCATACTATCCAATTAATTATTAAAATCTGACAAGCTGAAAAATACTGTGTCATTTTCTTTCTATATGAATACTGCATAAAAACAACAGTACATACAGTCATTAATATTAAAGAAAATATGTTTAAAATAAGTGCAAGCAAAGTATTCATATGTGTATATTAATTCCTTTTTTTGATTTTAATGCATTTCCGCAGACAACATAAAGGCAGCTTTCAAAAATACTGTTTCATGTATTCTGAACTATAAAAATTCAATATTTTGTAGCTATATGAGTTTATTATATCACGGGATTTTTTCTAAATCAATGTATTAATAATTTAAAATGCAAACTGCTCTTACCACCCTTTTCACGAAATCTTTGTTGTGTTTCAAGCAACCCTGATTTCTTTAAATCTTTAATAGCTCTGCGGACCGTAGCAGGCGACAGCTTTACGTCTCCTGCTATTGTATTTACGGAAGGCCAGCATTCGCCATTTTTATTTGCTCGGTCGTAAAGGTAGGTATAGACAGCTACAGCTCGGTGTGGCAAGTCCATTTGGTAGAGAAAATTTAATCTACTCATTTTCCATCACCTCCTGCTGTGGTCGCTCAGTTCTTATTACCACTTTTTTCTGTTTATCTTCAGCTTGTTCATTGATTGGATTTTCTGGTTCATCTGTCGGCTCATCTTGCTGTTCAGAATCAATAGCATCTTCACACTCGGTTTGTTCTGCACTCGGGGAGGTTTTAAGATTTTCATTTTTACTCTTTTTCTCGCCGCTTGCTTCTTCAAAATCGGTGTCTACTTTCGACTGTTCAAGATGGTGAGGATAGTATTCTTTGATTATGTTATTTAGCAACTCTGAGCGGTTTGCATAGTGAACTTCACGATTAGAATTTTCTGCAACTTCATACTTTTCCTCAAATTCTATCCCCCACTTAAAGAACAATTTCAGCTTGACTTTCATAGGATAAAAGCCTGTTTTCATAACAACAAATGTGCCTTTTGGAAGTGACTTCAGCTCATCGGGAGTCATCAATGGTCTTTCTATCATCTGCAATGATTGGGACGGATCATTTTTGCTTCTGCTTACAGAGCCTGACATAACAGTTCTTGAACCGAGTGCTTTTGATAGGACTTCCGCACTTGTGCTGTTTGGAGCAAAGCCGCCGAAAATGGTCAGCTGTGTGTTATCTATGATAACCTCAGCACCCTCTTTGCCGTAATTTTTCTCAAGTTGTGCGAAGGATTGAATTATTGGCACTATCTGTAACCGCCTTGAACGGGAGGCAGAGAACATCATCTCTGCCGAATCAATCTTCGGCAAAGTGCCCCATTCATCACAAAAGAACACACAGCGGTTTTTCAGTACACCGCCGTTTTCATCTGCAACTGAAAGTATTTCACGGTAGAGCTGTTGGATTATGAGTGACACCATAAAGAAGGTGTTGGGGTTTTCTTCGGGCATTACAATGAATATTGCACACTTTTGATTGCAGAATTTTTCAGCGTCAATCTCCGTATCAAAACACAAAAGCTGTTCAAGCTCGCTGTCTAGAAAAGCATTCAGCCTTGAAAGTGCCGTACTCATTACGCTTGACATAGCCTGTTCAGCTGTGTTCAGTGCCGCCCCTGCAAACCATTTTGCTTTGTGGTCATCGGGAAGATAGTCCATTAAAAGTTGAAACTGATTTTTGCCTTTCTTGTTGGTCGGAGCGAGTAATTCCTGAATGATTTTGAATACCGAAACAATATGCCGTTCTTCGTGTTCGCAGAATTCCGAAACAAGCAGAATAGTTGCTGTTAAAAGTCCTTCTGCCGCATCATAAAAGTAAGCGTTCTGTCCGAACGAAGCCGAGTCCATTCCTGAAAGAATAATCGTTTTTGAAATAATTCTTGCATATTTTTCTGCTCTTGCCTTGTAAACAAGCCGTTCAGGTTCGGCTTTGTATAAGTCCATATACTTATTCACGAGATGCAGGAGATTGTTGCCGTGTGAGCGTGTGGGATTACGCAAATCTATAACGGAAATTTTGTAGCCGTAATACTTTTCTGCGATTGTTCCATAGTTTCGAACAATGTCGCCCTTAGTGTCGGTTGATAAAAATGACATACCCGTTGCACAGGCGTATTCAATGCACGGATAAAGCCAATACGCTGTCTTGCCGACACCAGCCGCACCAATCATCAGAGCGTGAACATCGCCTGTGTCAACCATTGCGGTTGTTCCTTTCCTGCTGTTCTTACAGCCAACAACTATACCTTGCTCCTTTGGTCTGCTGTCGGGAATTGTACGCCATTCATTTGGTTTAAAATCAATTTGTTTGTACGTTCTCTTTATCTCTTTTTTAGTTGCCCAACGAGCCGTGCCGTGCTGACCTTGTCCGACTGTTTTATTCTTTATTTGGTTGAGTGAATAGTGATTGCCCACCATAGAAATAATTATGAACAAGGCAAACATTGAACCTGTCACAATAATCAGAGTTATAACACCTGACGGCATATTTCATCAATCCTTTCACCGTTTAAAATATCCTCGTTCCAGTCTTTATGCGTTGGAATAAGAATTTCGTTTTGGATATTCATTAAATTTAATTTTTCGGCTATGCGTTTATTTGCTGTCTGTCCTGCCTCGTCATTGTCAAAGCAGAGAAACACATTTTTGATGTTCGGATTGTCTTGCAGACATTGAAAAAGCACCCTGTCCGAGACTGAACAGGACGCCGCATAGCTGTGACTTTTCCAATTTTCCTTATGCATTGAAATGTAGGAAAGCATATCAATGGGAGCTTCGAATAAAAATAGCTTTTCGCTTGTGCCGTTAAAGTGAAAGCTGTACTCGGGCTGACTGCCTGCAACATTTCCTTTATACGGATTACTCGTCACCGTTCCTCTCTTATGTGCGTGACGAAGCTTACCGCTTGAATCATAGCCGACAAAGACAGCGTTGTGATAATCGGCAGATTCATATATCATTTTCCTACGCACAAATTCATAAAGCACATCCTTGTCAATGCAACGAGTCAACAGCAGATAAGAAAAAACTCTGCTCATTCTGTCATTCCTCGGCGGAAGTTCAAAGGGTTTGTGGCTTTTTTCTATGGGTGGTGAGGTTATTATTTGACCGCCGCAGTTATTCAAAAGCATTTTAACCGCTTCGGCATAGTCCTTGTTATAAAATCTGCGGACAAAATCAACCGCATCACCGCCTTTCTGTTCGTACTGATGATACCAGAGGTGCCCTCTGATTGTTACCTTTTGCGAACCGTCAAGCCATTCGTATTCTGAACCTGATTTCTTGACTTTCTCGCCTTGACCGATTAAAAAATTAGCAAGGTCTGTTCGCCTTGCCTGTTCTCGCTGTTCTTTTGTAAAATAAATGTAAGTTGATATTTTAATCACTTCCTCGTATATATTTTTTTCTTTTCTGCTGTAATATCTTATAGTGGGTTGTTCTTCTCTTATCACTGTGACAGGTGGCACCTATCAGCGTTTGGGGGCAGTTTCCCCTTGGCGGTGTGATGATTTTTTGATAGACAAATTTATTTGTGTGTGCTATGATAATTGTAAAATAATTGGTTGATCAGTCGAGATTTATAAGTTTGCTTTTTAAAAAAACTCGACATTCTTTTTCTTAATTGAGAAATAAGATATTGAATATAATTTTGTGAATTTGTAGGCATAAATAATTTGGATATATAAATATGATAGGATGGTACATTAATGTTTGATTCAGATAGGACATGGTTTTGTAAACAACTTAAAACCGAGGATGCGAAACGGATAAGTGAGGATTTAAATTCAGCAATCAATAGAAACAATCATGCAGAGGCTACACAACTTTTTCAAAAGGTAAAAAAATACATGAAAAAACGTATCGATGAAAACTATTTTTCCCCAATTGAAAGAGTCAATATGTGTTTATCAAAGCTTGCTGTTCCAGAAAATACTGCATTCATTACTATGGGAATTAATTGTATTCTTATTGAACTATTTTTTGAAATAAAAAATGGATTTGATGAATCTAGAGATAGTGGTGCAGTTGGAAATGCTTATAAGGAGATTCTTCCATTATTAGATTCCAATATATCAGAAGATCTTGCAACAAAATTTTATAAAGGTATTAGATGTGGAATATTGCATCAAGGTCAAACAAAGGATGATACCGCATTAACATATCAACTAGAAACAGTGTTTGAACAAAATGGACAGTACTATTTAAGTAATCCTCAAACAGTATTTGAAGAACTAAAGAAATTATATAAATCATATTGGAAAGAAGTATCTGAAAAGAATTATTCTGATGAAATAGCAAGAAAATTAATAAAGAAATATAACAGTATACTAATGCATATATTATAGAGTCAATATGTGCATGTAGTTATATTTCAGTTATCAAACTTACATTTTCAGCCCCTGATCGTGTTTCTTATCATTAATCTTCTGCTGTAATTTTTTATCCGTCCTCTGTGCTTTCTGCTTTTCTTCAAAGCGAATCCTACTTTGAATCATATTGCAGAGGTAACGCAGTAGATAAAGAGAGGAAACCGCAACGCTGTTTCGGTTGGTTTTAATTGAATAATGAGGATACAGAACACCTTTGCCTGAATCAAAAACTGATTCGGCAGAGGTGTTTTCTTCATATTCAAAAGGATTTGAAACAGATTCTTCATCTGTATTCTCGTTTTTCTCAACTTCATCTTCAGTGAGATTTAATTTCAACGCTTCCTTAATTACAGCGTTCTTGGTTGACTTAAATTCCTTGTTTTGGGCAAGAGGAATCCTGTCAGGTATTTCATCCGTATAGGTGCGGATTGTATTTTCCTTTTGTTCATACCACAGGTCATACAACTTTTTGATTCTACAATCATTTGCAAGCTCATCAACAATAGAATCCACAAGTGCCTTTACATCGGGTTTAAGATAGCCGTAAACCTTTTTACCTTTCGTTTGTGAAAGTCTGTCGGCAAGTTCCAACAGCTTATGCTGAATTGATGCGCTGATATATATTTCGGAGTTGATTTTTGAAACCAAATCCTCTACAATGTCACGAGCCTCTGCTCGGAGCTTATCTCTGTGTTCGCTCTGTCTCTCATAGATGCACAATAAATCTTGCTGAAAAATATCTTTTGCAAATGATGAACGGAGATTTTCAACTCCCTTTTGCGTGAGATAGCCTTCGTTCTCAACAGTTGAATATGCAATCAAATGCACATGAGGGTGGTGCGATTCATTATGAAATGCCGCATACCAACGAAGATTTTCCATTGGTATTTTCAGATTTTTAGCAAGTGCTTCTGTCTGTGTGCGGAGCATATCTCTCCACCGAGTTCCGGTATTAAAGCCAAGCCGTTCCGCATCTTCTCTGCGAATAGAAATTATCGCAGTCCAGATATTTCCCTTGTGCCTGTCGAGTTCTTCCGTTACTTTACTCAACTGAACCTGAACACCGTCATCTGTAAAAAGTCCGTGAGAGCCGAATCTCTCGACACGAGGACGGGTTGCAATATAATCGGCATATGCTTTTCTGCCCGAGATTTCATAAGCGTAATCTTCCATAACTCTTGAAATAAAATCAGAAGCAGAGCCTGCATTCTGCTTTTCAATGTAATCAGCGTACTCAAACATATCCTTGCTGTCGGGAAAATCTTTTAAGATTTTTTCGATTAGATTCTTCTGTTTTGCTGTTGCAGGAGCAAATTTTTGCGAGCTGTCAATCTTTTCTACCCCCTCACGGGTGGCAATATATTTTGCATAACCGCCTGTGCTTACTTTACGAGTCGGCTTGAGATATTTAAACTTTGTAACTAACTTTGCCACAAATAATTATCCTTTCTGCCAATAGTATGCGTCGTCAAAGGAAAACGATCCATTGAGCCGTTTGACTTCCTTGACGCACTCGCCACGAAGTTTTGTAAGAGTCATCTTGTCTATGTCCTGTGACGATGCAATAATATTCATTGTCATAGCAAGTTCAACCGCCAATTTAAAGATCAGCCTGCTCATTCGGTTGTCGCTCTCGGCAACGATAGATTTCAATGTAGAGGTAACCACATTGGGAAGATACTGACTGTTGTCGTTTGAGGAAAGATAACCTACATAGAAAATGATTGCCTTTTCAATAAACTCACTGCGACTGGAGCAGTTATCTTCCTTGTAAATGCTCTCGACCATATCAATCGTTGATTGCTTTATCCAGAGTGCGAATTTCCGTTTTACTTCTTTTCTGTTATCCGTTTCATTCAAGTGCAAAACCTCCTGTTTTGTCACAACCCACAGTTGCAACTCCTTTATTTTTGGCATTTTATTCGGCTAATCGGGCAGTTAAACCCACAAGTACAACCCCAAGGCTGAAAATTAACCCCTATGGATTTTTGAGGCTGAAAAGTGCGAAAAACCGCATGGCAGTCGGCGTTGCCGTCTGCCGTAAACCGACACGAGGGAGCGACTGCAACCCCGTGTCTTTCTCCTGCTTAAAATTCCACCCTTGAAAAACTGCCCGAATAGCCGTAACTTCGATTTCTCACACCTTGCCACAAACCGCCCGATTTCGGCTTTTATTCGATTTCGGATACTTTCCCGACTTCTCCATTAAAAGCCGACACGGGGCGAATGTGGTGAGAATATTCAAAAGCTATGGAACCGAGCAAAATCTGACCGTTTTCACAAACCTTTATTTGAGAAAAAAATCGCATAGCGTTAAGAAAAGTAAAGAATCCGAAAAAAGAGGATGGAAATTTTATCCACCCTCTGAATTAGTGCGTATGCCATTGAAGATATTTTCAACTTTTTAAAATTTCATTCTTACTAAAACTTAATCTATCAAAAAAATAGGGACTGTTGCAAATTTTACTCATTTGCGACAGCCCCTTAAATATTTAAAGCCTTTGACCATTTCCTGGTTTGGGAAATGGTCAAAATTTACATTAAGATAGAAAGAAGAAGCAATTACGGAGAGTGGCTTTTATTATAGCTACGACGAAATAAGGAAAATGTTTATATTTCAAGACTGCCATATTAATTCAATTACTGTTCCTATGTCAGATTCAACAATATCAATAGCATATTCTTGATTTTCAGATCCTTTTGAAGCTTCTAAAAAATGCTTTCCTTCTATAGGTTTCCAAGCTACTGCGCCATTTTTGTCAGACGTTCCAACAACTTCTGCAATATCTGTATGTGCGCTGCCTTCATTGGCATGCGGTTGAATAACCACATCAATCCCTTCTATAACATTCCCGGAATTATCCTTAAAGATAAAAGTGACTTTATCTTTTGAATAAGTGGCATTCTGTTTTGATGATTCACTTCCGCTTGTATTTTCCGATGATTGAGTTTTTTCTTCGTTAGAAGTTTTAGATTTGGTAGTACTCTCCGGTTTCGTAGTTTCTGCAGTAGATGAATCAGGTTGTGTTGTACTTTCCTGACTTGCTGTTGTTTCATTAGTAACTTTTTCAGAAGCAGTAATTTTAATATTATCTTCTGTTTCTGTCAAATTCGCATTTCCGGAGCAAGCTGTACTTATTAAACAAGCACAAATTAAAACACAACTGAATACGATTATTTTTGTAAATTTTTGCACACGTACAACCATAGACTTCTGTCCTCCCCTATGAATTAATCCCTAAATGATGTAAAGAAATCAAATAAAGATTGTGTTATCCTTGTTCCTGAATTATTTGAAGAACCTCCATAGGCATGAATTGCTATTCCCTGATATCCATATGTAGAATTGTACCAGTATACCGGAGAACCGCTTTGTCCTCCTTCAGTATCAATACTATAATACACTTTATTAGCATTACAGCTTGCAACTTTACCATTCATTTTCCAAAGTTGTCTTATTTTGATCGAACTTCCCGGATATCCCGCTACGGTAATGCTTTTTCCATTTAGTGAGCTTGATGTCCAATGCATTCCAAAATATCCTGTAGAAGTTCCTATGTTTTTGTTTAATTCAAGCAATCCATAATCATAATTAGCATTGGAGGAATTAGTCCATGCAGTGCTGGTATGCATAACTTTAGCATATGCAGAACCATATGGTGTCGTACTGCCGTTTCTACCGGGCCATATAGTTACACTTTTTGCCCAACCGCCTCTGTCTGATGAATATACGCAATGACCCGCTGTTATAGCTATGTCTTTCCAATACATCCATGCTGTTCCTATGGTAGTAGTGCCGTCTTTCCATTTAGTTTCTAAATAACAAATAGCGCTATAAGGGAAACTTGTAGTATTTGTTACCCTCGAACGTCCATCAGAACCGATAATATTTGTAGGTTCAATGCCATAACCATCGTCTGAAATATTGCCAAAAGAACAATCATCCGGTATATATCCAGAAGAAGAACCTTCCGTTACATTGCTTAATGAATATGCATTATTGTTATTTACATTATAATATTTTTCTTCATCTGTTGCTAAATTTTTGCTAATGTAATTAGCATTATTGCCCTCAAAAGTATAAGAATAATCATATTGATTGCTGTTTTGAGCGGCATATGCACCTACGCAGGAAAAAATTAATAAAGCCGATATTAACAAACTAGTAACAGATAATTTAACTTTCTTTTTTGTCATGTGATTTTTCTCCTTTACTTTAATTTGCTGCAAATAATTATGCATTATTTTGTGATTTATTGATTCAAATTAGTTCCCATTGGATTCATCTCCTTTTATGATAATCTAAAATACACCTAAGGTAAAAGATATTAACCTTACATACAAATGCACGCTGTACTTATAACCATAGACGAGCATATTAACCTATGCCATATTTACACATTACTTTGAACACCTTAAATCATCGGGATAATTTTTAAATATGAGAGAATTTCATCAAAGACTATTATTTACAAATTCATTGTAATATAAAGAATTTATTTTGTCAACAAATATTTTTTACGCCGTAATATTGATTTAAGATAAAGATGTTGTATAATGTAATTGAAAAGGAGGTTTTTATGGCTTCTAAAAATTATTTTATTAACGGTATTACGGAATTGCTCATTCTCTCAATTCTGAATTGTCATGACAGCTATGTTTATGAAATAGTAAAGTCCATTGAGAATTTTTCGGAAGGCTTACTGACAATATCTCAAAACACTATATATACCGCCACCTACAAGCTGGAAAATGAAGGTAAAATAACCGAGTATTCAAAGCAGGTAGGCAAAAAGAGAACTCGCATATATTACAGAATTGAGCAAAGCGGAAGAGAATTTCTGAAAGAGATCTCGCAAAATTACAAAAACACAACGGACGGTATTCAAAAAATTATGAATGTACTGTCGCAAGAGCAAGGGGGATGCAAAACGGATGAATAAAATATGCAAACAATATATTTCTGAGGTTAAATCATTTTTCCCGATTATGGGTAAAAGTGAGAAAAGATATGTCACCAAATTAAAAGCGAATATTGAAAGCTACTGCGAAGATGAGGAAATCACAACAAAAGAAGAACTGTACGAAAAATACGGCTTGCCGAATAACGTGGTGAACGATTATTTTTCAGCGGCTGACACGGAATACATAGTCAAAAAAATCAAAACTTCAAAATATATTAAAGCTTTTATCTCAGTAATTTTAATTATTCTGATAATTTTAACATCGGTGTTTTGTGCTTTTTGGTATCAAAATCATCAGATGCTGTTACGGGAAGAAGCATTATTTTCAAATGAAGTAATTGAAGAATAAATTTTAAAAAGGAGATTATCATTATGAATACTGTTAAAAAAATAACACTAATATCATTAATCACAGCATTTATGTGTTGTACAATTTTTTGTGTTCCCACAAGTGCACTATTGCTCAATGATGAAGTAACAAGTATTGAGTATTTAGATAATGGTGATAGAATTGAAACTGTGATCAGCTACAAAGCACCAGATAAATCTTCTGTTACAGTAAACTCAAGCACTAAAACCGCAACAAAAACCAAGTATTACAAAAACAGTAATGGTGCTGTGTTGTGGTCAGTATCAATCAAGGGCACATTTTCTTATAACGGAAGTAGTTCAAAATGCACAAGTTGTTCTCATAGTACAACCGCACCATCATATGCTTGGTCTATAAAAAGTGCCTCGCACAGTAAATCAGGTAATACGGCTACCGCAAAGGCTACCGCTACCCAAAAAGCATCTACCGGAACAAAGGACTTTTCAACGTCGGTTACGATTAAATGTAGCTCTAACGGTACTATTTCTTAAAATTTAATTATTCATAAAGTTACCAAATCGCATTATGTTGATGATAATAAAAAACTGTTTCTTTTCATATACAGCTGTACAAATTATTAAAATATTTTAAAGAACAAGGAAATTGTAATATTATGCAATTTCCTTGTTCTGCTGTATTATTAGTTCTAAGATATTGTATGGACACATGATTTTATTTAAAAATATAAACAAACGAATTTCAGTACGCAGAAAATATATGTGCCTTTCCAAAGAAGACTTAGTCGAATTGATGGAAATATTACCACAACTTACGTCGACAGCTGTAACTGAAAAAGTTCTCTCCGTCCGGAAAATTTATTATAATAAGCGCCTATGGTTAAACAGGCAATTTTCCTTTGAACATTGGTGTTTATTTTATTTAACATTTTATGCACTATTATATGAAATAATGTCTTTAGATTTTTACATCAATAAAGTGCGTATATTATTCATTTTCTTGCTAAAAATCAGGACTGCGGCATTGCCTACAGTCCCATATTCATCCTATTCGATTTGTTTCCGATAAAGCACACTACAATGCAATAACGGTTCTTTGTTTTTTCGTAAGTTCGCCATCAGCGTGACAACATCCTGCAAGTTGCCCTGTGCTTCAATGGTTTCGTTCACATCATTACCACTGGATTTGAGCTTGTTTTTGCGTGTTGCATTCTGTATAATTTTACGCTGTTCCATACTCTCAACAAGCCTGTGGTAAATGCGTAGCGTTACGCCGTTTCTGTCTGCAAGCTGTGAGAGTATTGCTTGTTCTTCCGTACTCGGCGGATATTCTCTGACTGCCCACACACTGCGGTATGAGTCACCGACTATGTAATAATCGGTGAAAAATTTAATGGTAGACGGCAGAATCATATCAAAGAAATCTTTGGTATATATTTCTTCTGCCTGCTCGGGTGTGAGCACCTTTGGTTTTCTATTGAATAGTCCCATAATTTTTACCCCCTTTAATTTCGGACTGCCAACACAAGTATGCGGTCATCCTGATTGTATCCGTAACAGGTTGAAAGCGTTAAAATCAGCTGACCGTAAACAGGTGTGATATCTGTGTTGTATATGGATTTCTCTTTTGCATATTCAATTCTTGAGTTATAGCTTTTTTCCGTTCCTACTGTTGTGAATCTGTACCAATCATCATCGGATTTTACTTTCATAACAGAAAAGACGGAGTAAGCAAATGTCCCGTCTTTCGTTTCAAGCACAACTGTCGGATGCTCCGAAAAGTACGAATATTCGGTATAATTGCAGAGGTCTGCAAACATTGTGCCATTGTTCATGTGGTGTCCGTAGATTATGAGATTGGTGCTGTCGGCTGAACACCTTGCATCAAGAAACGGTGTACCGCTATAGCTGTACTCGCCGTAAAAATTCCTATTCAGATACTTCTGCGGATTACTGGGTGTGTGCATAACAGGATAGTTTATGTTTGTTCCTGATATGTTGATCCAGCCGAAGCATTCGGAATTCATCGAAATGAGTTCCGATATTGAATGAGGTTCGTAATATGTCGTGAAATACATAGACGATTCGTCTTGAACATCATTATCACAATCACTGACTTTTAATAAATTTGGATTTATGAATTGTTCTTTTTCAGTATAATTACCTGTCGATTCCGCAGTAACAATTTCTGCAAGGTTTTTAAAACTTTCATTCTCTTTGTACTCTGTAAACACCTGCGAAAATATTGAAACCAGGCAGGAAATTATAACAACAGAAAATACGCCTATCACAATTCCTATTTTGATTTTTTCTTTATGTTTCTTCATAGGTATGCTCCTTTTCATAATACTGCTCGCCGTCATAATCGGGCATCAAATCGCCGTTCATACTTGCGTCAAAATATATTGCAAGAAAACGCTTGATGTCTGCTTTCTTCATTCTTGTAACCTCAAAGCCCTGATCGGATATAATCTTCTCAACTCTGTTTGCTTTCTGCAAAACATTTTCGGATTTTGAAGATTTACACCTTGCGATAAACAGGAACTGCCTTGCGGTTGAAGTTTCGGTCTGAATACTGTCGAGAAAGTCAAGGTCTTTAGCAAGAATTTTTCTGACCTTTTCGTTCTGTTCAGCTTCAATTCTGCCTTTGATATAGCTTTTGTTTGTATCGAAACACTCGCAGGAATCGGTACAGGTGATCTCAATATCCGGCACAGCAGAAAGCACCATCATCAGGTGGCGCACCTTGATTTCGATATTCGTGTGGGAAAGCACAGAAATATTTGTAGGCTGAACCATATAGAAAATAAATTCTTCCTTGCCGACCTTTAAACCATTTTTCGTAAAGGTTTTTATACCCAGCAAGTCCTGTACTGATTTACCTTTATGTCTTTTGTTTGTTTTTTTCATTATTTTGCTGTTCCTCCATATATAATTTATTCGCAGGCACACATAGTCTGTAAAAATGATTTTTAGTGTGCGAATTGGGTGCAGCGTCACGTTGCCCAGTAAAAAATTTGTTGTGTTGATATAAAATACTTCACAGCATAGCGGATAAAATCAAGAATTGTTGTATCTTCAAGCCTTATTGACAAAAACCCGAAGCAAAGTGTCACTGCAAGCGGTACTATTATCCTCGTCTGTGCAAGTATCAAGATTGATAATAAAAGTGCTATGCTCATAATTGCAAAATCACGTAAGCTCCACAGCCATAGATTGGCGGTAGCTTTGAGGTTCTGCGGATATAGATAAGTTGTCATAATATAAATTCTCCTTACTTTGCCGCCCTTGCAACACTTCTTGTCAGGTTCACGGCAGTTGTGGTTGCGTGAACAATGCTCGTCATATTAACCTTAACTGATGAATCAAGTCCGAACTGCTGTGCAATTCTAGGAACTTCGTTTGATGCAAGCATTATTCCAAGTCCTAAAAGCATATTGCCGGGGAAGGTTAGCAACCCGAGGAACAGCAGAGTTGTCTGCATAAATGCCGTAAGGCACAGTGCCGCTATCTGTTTCATCCACTGATTAAAGCCGTCCTGATATCCTCTCGGAACGCTGAACATATACAACGCACCTACCGCCATTTGTATGAGCAGAATTCCTCCACGCTTGATGTTCGCAAAAAAGATTTTTATTACGCAGTAGGCAAAGGCTATCATGCATAACAGATTCAATAATCCGAATGTTGTCTGGTTTGCAACTGCAAAACTGCCCTCTAAAACACTTGTGCTTTGTCCTGCTAAATCAATGCTTTGCTGTCCTGCCATTATGGAGGACAAATCCTTTGAGAATATGTTTTGCAGGCTGATGCAAAATTTATACAGTTCCACAGGCACGACTCCGAACAGCGAACAGGCAAAGAAACCTTTTAAGACATTAATTGCAGTTGTCTTTATGTTTGCTCTGCCGTTCTGATACTCTATTGCCACATCAAACACGGCAACGACCGTTCCTGCGGCAAACAATGCCCAGCCAAAAAGAGTAAACAGGTTTATTGTCGCCTGCACCCATTCAAGGTCAAACACATCTGCGCCCATATTTCCCATCATAGTGAAAAAGTCTGCGACAGCGTTGTAAATCGTTTCATAGAACCACTGTAACATCGTGTTCCATATAGCGTTTGAGATTTGCTCACCGAGGTAATCAAACACACCGCCTATGGCACTTCCGATTCCGCCGATGAAATCTCCTAACCAGTCAAAAATATAAATCACCCCTTTGAAAATGGAAATTTGAAAGTTGAAAATTGAAAATTAAGGTGTGCGGCTTTACCGCAATTTTAAATACTGTCGGGCAATAAAACTTTCCGTTATCGCAAGCTATCTTGCCGACCAAAATTTTCCATTTTACATTTTCAATTCTCAATTTTAAAGTATTGTCCAAATGTATAGTGGTGCTGTCAGCGAGAACACAAGACAGCCGAAAAGAATTGCCGGCGCGGTGAATTCAAACTGTCCGTGCTTGCGGTAATCGAGATAAGCAGTAGCAAGTTTAACAAAGAAAAGTATGGCAAGAATCATATCTACCGCAGGAAAGACAACATTGTTTACAACATTTTTAATCTGTGTTTGAGCCGATGTCCATGTGCTTTCGATTGCTGATGATACATCTCCTGCGGCAAAGACTGTTACTGCCGATATTCCGAGCATTAACAGTATTACTGATACGCCTGATAACCATTTAATTAACTTAGTTCTTCTTGATTTTATCATTTTTTACCTCCGATTTTCTTAAATCATTCTCCGATATATATCTGACTTCGATGTTCAGTTTTTCTGCAAAGCGAATTTCTGTTTTCATACTCTCAGTTATTTCATCTCCGAAAACCCAAACCGCATCACAAACCCAAAGCATAGAAAGTCCTGCGTTCATACCGAGATTCCTTTCTTTATCATTTCTGTCATCTAAAATCAGCACATAAAAATGCGGTATGAACGGAGCCATACCGCACTCTAACGCATAACGGGCATATCGTTTTGCGTTTTCAATGTTTACAGATACATTACCGCCCAAAGGCGAACAGATATACACCCTGTGCATTATTCATCGTCCTCATCTTTCTTTTTGAATTTGATGATGAGAAATGCAATTAAACCTCCGACAGCAACAGAACCTAAGCCAATATAAAAGCCAATATTTGAATCGTCGCCTGTCTGCGGTTTTTCAGGTTCAGGCTGCGGATGAATTGTTACAGTCTGATTCTCATCTTCAATGTCAGCGTGTCCTGCAATTTCTGTTCCCTCACGGTAGAGAGTTTCAAACACAACAATTTCTGTTTCTTTGGTAATTACATAACCGTCAAAGGTAAAGGATACTGTTACTTCGCCGTCTGCTGTTTCGGGTGTGAATGTTACTTCGGAACAAACTTCTTTGCCGTCAACAAAAAATGCCTTGCCTGTTGCTTTGTCCATAAGCACACCGCTTACTGTGTATTCTTTTCCTGCTGTGAGATTCTTGTAGAAAACAACATCATCAATGGTAATATCACCGTTAGCTGTAAATTCCTTTTTGCCGTCGATGCTTGCCTTTGTGCCGAATTCTGGGATTTTAACGGTTACGGTCTGCCCTTCGTCCTCAATATCTGCGTGAACTGCAAGCTCTTTATCCTCACTGTAAAGGCTTTCAAAAACAACAATGTTCGTTTCTTCATTGATATATCTTGCATCAAAGGTGAATTCTACTGTTACACTGCCTGTCGGTTCATAAGGTGTAAATGTGGTTTCTGAACGGATTTCTTTTTCATCAATTAACAGCGGTTCACCTGTTGCCTTATCCATAAGAATGCCCTTAACCGTGTACTCTTTTCCGGGTACAAGGTGCTTGTACTCAACAACATCTTCAAGAGTGAACACATCTGTTGCGCCGACTTCCTTTTTGCCGTCAATAGCAGCTGTGGTTTTTAACTCGGGAATTTTATCGTTCTCGACTGTGATTTCGATAATTTCCTCATTCTCTGAAATTGTTGCCTGATAGCTTTCTTCATTAGGGAGATAACCATCTGCAGGCTTTAACTCACGGACAATGTATTCGCCGTAAGGAACATTTTCAAAAGTTAAGATTCCTTCCTCATTTGATTCGGATGTCAGAATTGCAGTTTCTTCTGTGAATTTGGTTTCATTAATACTGAACAATCCGAACAATGCACCACTAATAGTTTCTTCGGTTTCACGGTCAATCTTTAAGCCTTTTATTGTGCCGTAGATGATTTCATTTCCAAGCGGTTCACCGTCATTTACAGAGATATGAACAGTTGCTGTATCCTGTCCTGCATATTCAAACACAACAGGGTATTTTTTATCAGAGAGGATATAGTGGCTGTCTGTGCTGATTTCCTTAACATAGTAACTGCCAATTGGTAGGTCGGTTGTGAAATTCGCCTTACCTTTTTCATCACAGGTGATGATTTCAAGAAGTCCGTCCTTTGGAATGGCTGTTCCGTTTAAAGCCTTTAAATCTTCATCAGCGTAAAGTCCGAATGAAACATTCAGAATTTCGTCATTATTGCCGATATTGAATTTCTTGTTCTGTTCCAGCACTTTGGTAAGGTCGATTTCAACCTTTTGTCTGTCGTTTGTAAATGAAGTTGAGGTGTTGGTCAACTTTTCATTCTGTCCTGAGTAGGTAAGTTCAACCGTATGAGGTTCGGGATTGATAACTGTTCCATACGGAGCAACGGTTTCAACAACACGATATTTACCGAGGTAAAGCTGTTTGCTTGTTGCTGTGCCTTTCGAGTTTGTTTTCAAAGTTGCGACAAGCTCGTCTTTCTTTGCTCTTACTGTTCCGTCAGTAGTTGTGATGTCATCATCAGCATAGATTTCAAACACAGCATCCGACAAACCGCTTACAGAATATTCAGACTGATAGATGGTCGGAAGTACGACATCATTTCCGTTTTCATCAGTATATCCACCGCCGATTGCCGTTACGTTCGAGAAAATCTCACCTGTCTTTTCAACGGTAATTGTACCTTTCTAAGGTGTGTTTTTCTTCTCTGTTTTTACGATTGTAACGCCGTTTTCTTCACTTGTGTTTTCTGCCGTAATGTCAAAATATACAGGTGTGCTGTCGAGAAGATATCCGTAAGGAGCCTGCACCTCAACGACTGAATAGCCTTTGCCGTAGGGCAGAGTTTCAGGTGTGATGAGATAACCATCGCTGTTCGTGTAGAATGTGTCAATCTCTGTAACATTCGGATAGGTGTATTTCATTGTTACCTTGTTTCCGTTGGAATCATAAATCTGAAACCCTGCGCCTGCATACGGGATCTGCTTTCCGGTTTCGCTGTCAACCTTTACTATCTTTACATAGCTTTCAAGACTTGCGTTATTGATGAGGTACTTGTAAGTCTTATTATTTTCAGAAATAAACACATCAAAATCAGCAATGAACTCCGTACCGTTCCAGCCTTTTGTTTGGTGAACTGTGTATATGCCATATGGCAAATCCTTTGTTTCTGCAAAGCCGTATTCATCGCAAGTTAAAATATCACGCTCTGTTTCTTTTGCCTTGCTGTAGCCTCCTGCCGATTTCAGATACACCTGAAATTCTGCACCAACTTCGGGAGTTTCAATTTTTGTACTGCCGTCATCGGTGTGCTTAATTATTGAGATTTTGCCCTTTAAAATATCCTCGGTTACACTCATTGAAATGCTGTTATTTTCAATGGTGTATTTCTTTGCTTCTACACCGATATGATATTCGGTTTCGTCAAGCAGATAACCCTCACTCGGCTCAATTTCTTTCAGGGTCCAGTTGTCACCGCATAAATAATAGGATGTTGTAAAACTGCCGTTCTTGTCTGTGGTGTATTTGTCAACCAACTTGCCGTTATTGTAGATACCGTAAACTGCTCCTGCGAGTGTTGCGTCACCCTGTGCAGACTTTGTTTCAGCGTCTGTTTTGGTAACAGTAAGATTCCACTTTTTCAAAACATTGTCAAATGACCTCTGTGTTACCTTGTTCCACTCAATAGGTGCAGTCTGCTTTTTGGGAACAACATATCTGTCAGCAGTATCAACTTCTTCAAGCGTATATAGCTTGTCACCACTAACGAGAACATTTGTAAAAGTGGCAACACCGTCAGCGTTGGTTGTTGCATACAAGTCCACATTCGCACCACTGAGTGAAGTTCCGTAAAGGTGGAATTTTACACCCTCGTTGAAATTATCCTCACTGGTTTTTACTACTTCAAGACTTCCTTTCTTGAGGACATTTTCAAAAGTCACCTTTGCAGTTTTGCCGCTTTCGACCTTAACGGTCTGCGATTTCTGTGTTTCGTACTTACTGTCTGTAATTTCGGTAACGGTGTAACTTCCGGGAACAAGGTCAGTTAATTCAAATTCACCTTTTGAGTTTGTCTTAACTGTCTTACTGTAACCATCGCCTTTGACAGTAAACTCAATATTTGCAACATTGCCGTCCTCGGAGGTTTTGACAAGCTTTAGGTTGCCCGAGCTTGTCTTGACCTTGAAATATGCCCTTATCGGGTCAGCGTCGTTTTCAACACCTGTGATTACATCCTGCAAAGTTGCATCTCCATATGGGATAAGGGTTGTATTTCCTACGCTTGGCATTAACTTTGCAGAGTTGAATGTTACTGCATTATTGACTGGCGAAGTTGAAGTTAATGTCAGCTTATTACCGGATTTTAAAACGGAAATTCCGCTTGTGGTTTTGAAGCTGAAATCCGAAAGAATACTGTTGCTGTCTGTTAAGGTTAAAGTATATTTTCCGTCTGAATATTTCATCTCATAGGTTTCAGCCTTTGAAGCGATTGCACTTGCAAAACTCGGAACGGTTGAATAATTTGCAAGGCTTTTTGAGATAGCATTGTAAACTGACTTAACTCCGGGATTTGCTCCGCCTGCACAGATACCGTCAATGAACTTTGTATTTGTACACTTGTAACCGTCGGCAGTATTTCTGCATCCTGAAACAAATTCCCATACAATCAGCTGTGTTGCCACCCATTTCTGATCCTCTGTTCCGCTTAAGCTTTTTCCTGAACCGGGTTTGCCGTAGAGCAGAGCAAGGTTAATTGCTTTCTGCTTTGCCGAGCCTAAATTTTTCCAAACGGTTGAGGCACTTTCTGTCAGCGTATTGCCCGAGTGGAGCGTGTGACCGGGTTCAATACAGTAGGCTTCTTTGCCGTCTGCAAAAATCTTGCACAACTCTTCGCCCACTGTACCTACAGTATAACCGTCGTTGACTGTTGTCTGCTGAAATTTGATTATGTTTCCTGCGCTGTCATAACAGTAATCAAAGGTGATTGTCACCTTATCACCGCTTGCCGCACTGACGGGGAGAGTGAACATTGTTCCGAATATTACTGACACCGCAAGTAAAAATGCCGTTATTCTTGTGAATTTCTTATTTCTGATTAACTTAGTCATTTTAAAAATCCTTTCATAAAAAATATGGGGCAAGATTTTACCCTTGCCCCGATTGATGTCTTATTCTGTTTTAAATACAATCATAATTTCATCGCCTGCCCTTCATTGTAATCTTCATCTATATCATCAGACTGCTCACTGCCGTCTGCGATATTTACATACTCGCCGATAATGTTCAGTGCTTCACAGTAGTTTTCTGCACCCCTTATTCGAGCACACATCATTTCTGCCTCATCGCCCATACCGTTTTGCTTAAGAGTGTGACTTGCAATGCCCATAAGATTGAATATGTTGGAATCACAGCCTATTAATGCACAGTCGGGTTTGACCTTTTCCACTTTGTTCTGCTCAGGTTCAAAACCTCCGAGCCTGTTGTCCACATAGTCGGACAGCCACATTCCTGCAAAGGCTGTGTATGACTGCAATCTCCACATTCCCAGCTTGCCGATATCAAGGTGGACATCTTCAAAGGGATAGAGAATACAGGTTACACCGTCACTCTTAAACACTGAAACATTCTCAAACTTTGTATTGTCAAGAAGTATTCCTTTGTCCGTAAGCATTTTATTGATGCCGTCCATCCATTCTTTAATTTCACCTCCACAGCCCTGCAAGATGAGTCCTTCCTTACCGTTCATACGGCGGAGGTCTGAGAGTGTTATACTATTGATTTTCATTGTCATCTTCCTTTCATAAAAATAAGCACCCACAATGAAGTGAGTGCCTTGCTTAATCGTATGCTCAACAGTAGACTACATATATTTTGTTGTTTTCTGCAATTACATTGAATGATAAGTCTCTCGGAGCTATGCCACTGCTTTGGAAGTAGTAGGCTACATACTCAACATCACCATAGCAATCTGCTGTCAGGCTTTGCGTATCATCATAATATGATGCGTTTGTGGGCGAGAACCAGCTTGCGTTGCCTGTGTTCAGTGAGGAATCGTATTTCATTCCAAGCTGCTGACCGTAGGCTATGCAGGCACTTACCGCATACTGAACATCAACCGTTTTTGCTTTGGTAGGCGGTTGCGTCGGTTTTTGCGTTGACTTTTCCGTAGGCTTCTGCACAGGCTTTTGCGTTGGCTTTTCAGCAGGCTTTTGAGTAGAATTTTCAGTTTCTTTTTTAGCAGTCGATTCTGATTCAGACGGATTACTATTCACTGTATTCTTGCTGTTGTTCTGAACCTCGGATTGTGTTTCCTGAATCGGAGCCGTTGCCGAAACAACCGCCGAATTTTGCTCACTGTCGGCTTTTTCTTCGGTTTTGGCATTCTGTCCCGAAGGCTCTGTTTCTTTTGAAACTGTGTTTTTTTCGGTGTTGGTTGTTGTTTCGGTTGTTGCCATTTCAGAACTTTCCGCAGATGCAGAAACACCCACGGAAGTTGAAACCGTGGGTGATAAAGAACTGTTATACATTTTTTCTTCTGCCGTACAAGCTGTGAATGTTCCTGTTGCTAAAATCAATGTCAGCATTATTGCGATTTTCTTTTTCATACTATCGCCGTCCTTTCAGCAACAAGTATATCCAAAGAATTTCAAATGTCCAGACTTAATTTTATTTATCTTTTAACATCATTCCCTTCATATTGCTTGTTTTTAATGTTCCAATATGAACCACAGCATTATCACTTCCTTTTCTTATACGCATATTATTAAGTTGTTCCTCCGAAAAATCTTTTATAACAATATAACAATCAACGCCTGACCTCTTGCCTTTACTTTTTACAATACCAAGATTTTTCTCATACTCTTTAGGATAATTAATATAAAACCAACAAAGATTTTTTTCTTTTCGATACAAATATTCTTTTCCGGGCATTACGCCATTTTTCAATATCTCATTAATGTTTTCCGAAAAGGTAAAATGTATAAGCCCATATTGTTTTATATCCTTCTTATCCTGACAACTTAATGCTGATTTAGGTGTATGACATAAAAAACCCATATCAATAAGCTTTTTCTTTAAATATTTAAACATTTTCTTTTCTCCGTTCGTATTTGTATTCTCCACTTCAAATAAAAAATAGATTATATTAAATTATACAATAGAGAAAACAAACATTCAAACAAATTCACAAAGTCTGTGTAAAGCTTTCCGATTCATCTTTCGACATAGCCTCGGTTTCTTCTTTACTCTGCTGTTCATAAAGTGCCTGATGATATGCGTCCATAACCTTGCAATTTAGCATATCTCTTGACTCCTTTGAAATCGGGTGAACAATCTCGCTGAACTTCGTTTCGCCGTTTTCGTCAACATAGTTACTTGCAGGCATTGCAACAAACAGTCCTTTTCTTGAGTTCATCACTCTGATTCCGTGAATTGCCACAGCACCGCCGACAGTAACGCTTGCAAACGCCTTTGTGTTGCAATCATCTACATCAACGAGCTTATCAATCCTTACCTTGATATACGGCAGTTTCCTTTTCTGATTGTTGTTTTTGTTTCCTTTGAAATTAGTATTCTGTGCCATTATAAATTTACCTCCGATTTAGTGTTTCTGTTTTTCTGCCCACAGCAGAGAAAGGTGAATAAGTGCATCTCTCTGTTCTTCCTCGGACAGGCTGTCAAGGAAATCTTCAAGGGTGTAATTTTCCTCATATTCTTCTGCAAATTCATTGCAGTTGTCGCAGATTTTTTCTCGCCTGATAAGTACCGAGCCGTCATTCTGCTGGGTGAATGATAAAACATCGTTGTATCTGAATCCGATTCGCTGACGGATTTCAAAAGGAATTGTAATTCTTCCTTTTTTACCAAGGGCTCTGTATATTTTAAGCATTAATCATCCTCGCTTTCCGCAAGCTCTGCTCTGCACTCATCGCAGATACAGTCGCAACAACATTCTTTACAATCATCTTCGCACCTCTCAATCAGAATTGCTCCGTCCATAGCTGAAATCTGCACAGCACAGCCGGATGTGATTCCTGATACAATAAGTGCGTCAAGCGGTATGCTTACATAAATTCTATTTTCCATTGTTAATAATACACTCCTTCAAAATTTGTTCTAAATCAATTTGCTGTTCGGTTGTCAAGTCAAGCAGGCTCAACTGCAACGGCTTGTTTCTCTGCCTTTCATACATATCGTAGTTACTGATTAGCAGTTCAGGGAATTGCTCGCCTGCATTGATTCGCTGTTTCATATTGTGCAGTCTTGTAAAATCAAAGAATGAACAGCCGTCGTACAAATTGCGTATTTCTTTACAATCATTGTATGATACAAGCCATTTGCCTTTTGCATTTGCAAGTGCGTTTTTCAGCCTCAAATGGTCATCCCAAGTGAAACCACATTGATAAACATACTCGCTTGAATAGTAAGGCGGATCACAGTAGAAAAAAGCATTTTCTCTGTCATAGTGTTTGATTAAAACCTCAAAATCCTGATTTTCGATTACCGTATTTTCAAGTCTTTTACCAACTTGCTCTATCAGTTGAAAAAGGCTCACTACTGAAAAAGGCTGACAGGCAAAGGATTTGCCACCGCTTGAGTAACTGTATCGCAAGAGTTTCAGAAACATTACTGCTCTGCGCAAGTCGTAGTCCTTTTTCATTCTGACATATAGCTTTATGACTTCTTCTGCTTTCAAGTCAGGCAGGATAATCTTCGTCAACTGCAATTCCTCATCAAGATATTTATCATCAAACTTTTCTTGCTTAAAAAAATCCCTGATTGCATTGAAATCATCCCTTGAATTAAGCGGATAGAATCCCAGCTCTTTTATGAAAGCCAAAGGTCTGTCACGCATACAGCAAAAGAGGTTAACAAGATTGTGGTTGTAATCGTTGTACACCTCGAATTTATCAGGTTTTTTCTTGCCTAAAAGTACCGCTCCCGAACCGCCGAAAGGTTCAATATACCTTTCGTAATTCAGAGGAAACAGAGCGTACAAAATATGAAGGACGGAAGTTTTGTTTCCCATCCAACTCACAGGGGTTTTTATTACCTTTCACTCCTCTCGGAACATCAATCGCCCCTGAAACGACAAAAAGCCGTTGATTAAGTCTTTAACTCAACCAACGGCTGTATATATATTGAAACCAATATCAGTCGCTGTCAGAAACGATTGATATTAGTTGTTGATATTTAATTTTTATCGTTTACTTTTTTGATAATCTTACCGATTTCAGAAATTACATTCACTGTCACCGCATTTCCTGCCATTTTGTATAGCCTGCTGTCGGATAGTCCTGTTGCTTTTGCCTTGTTGAACTGCTCGTCCGTGAAGCCCTGTAATCTCCAGCACTCTCTCGGAGTGAGCTTTCTGATTCTGCCGATGTGAACTTCTCCGTTTGGCTCAACAAAGGCTACTGCAAACTTTTCATTGACGTCAAGAATATCTGAATTTTCTTCAAACACTCCCGAATGTTCAGCTTTGCGGTTACTGATTCCCGAGTCGTGCCTTGCGGTTATGCACCTTGCGATTTCTGTCAGCTTCGGATCGGGGTTCAGGTCGATGAAATAATACGCCTGCGTTGCAGAAGTTGTCAGAGTATGTGCTACCTGACTTCCGACTCTGCCACGCCTTGAATTTTGTCCCGAAAAGGCTGTATCAATGCTGTCACCGGGATATGCGATCTGATAACCGTCTTTGGTTTTAGATTTTATCGGCAAACCAAAATTTTCAGTATCTTCAATAAGATAAAGTCCCGAATGACCGCCGAAACCGCCCGAACCGCTTGTAAGTGTACAGCTTAGTCCTTTTGATGAGTAGATTCGTTCACCTTGCGTTGGCTTTTCTTTGTATAAGAGCTTTTCCGCTTGTTTGCGTGAAAGATAATACTTCTCCGGCACATTGTTCTCTAAGATATCCGATAATGAACACTCGATTTCGTGACTGGGGAACTCCGAAATTTTTGCTGTTAAGTACCTGCCAGCACACATCATACCCCAACTCATCCAATGTATGGATGATTGTTTCAAATGTCCTGCCTTGGTTGTGGTTAAGCAGACCGGGAACATTTTCGAGGAAGAGATACTTAGGTTTTTTAACGGAAGCAATTCGAGCAATCTCAAAAAACAGCGTTCCTCTTGTATCGTCAAATCCTTTTCTCGCTCCTGCGATTGAGAAGGACTGACAGGGAAATCCTCCCACAAGAAGGTCGAAATCGGGTAACTGTTCGAGTACAATTTTTCTTGCGTCATCAAAGTAAAGTTCACCTCCTGTATCGTACATTGCTTCATATGCCTGCTTTGCATACTTATCGATTTCACAGTATCCGACGCACTCAAAGCCGCCTATGGCTTCAAGTCCGGAACGGAAACCGCCAATACCTGCAAACATATCAAAATATCTGATGGTCATAAATCTTCAGCTCACCGAAGATTTATAGATTAAAAACACCTCACATTCCCATTGTCATTCCGTTATCCTCATAAGGAACTTCATCATCAACTTGTGATTCAGATTGGTTTTCTGCTTCGATTTCTTCCTGTGTGAGCTTTCTGAATGAGTCCTCGCTGGGAACGACTCCAAGTGAACGACCATTGTCCCACTCGGGGAATATCGTTCCCATTGAATCAACAAATTTTACTGTTCCTCTTGTTCCTGCCAGAACAGGTGCGTAAGGATCCTTCATACTGATAAGCTCAATTCTTGTACCCGGCGGATACAATTTCTTTGTGCTTTCAGCTATTCTGCGCTGTCTTTCATATTCGTTCAAGTTATACATCTCCTATTTTTTTAGTTTTGATTCAAGCAATATCCATTAGTAGGACTCCTGATTTTTATAGTCATAAAATCAACCTCCTTCTTTTTTTCTGTTTGTATTGACATTTTTGTTGTCAGAGAAATGTGAGATTTCATTTTCATCACACTCATCATTGCGCCTGTCAAAATTCGGTTTCTGACGCATCTCTCTTTCAAACTTCCTGAGTTCGGGTGTGTCGGTAAAATACATTTAAAATCATTCCTTTCAATTTTTTGTAAATAAAAAAAGGCAACCGTTCTAATCAAAAAAATTAAAACGATTGCCAAATAAAAAAAGAGCCAATTACTATATCTCTAAAATAAGAAATATGATGATTGACTCATATATTTGATAATATTAAATTAAGCAGATTAGCGAAAGTAATCAGTTTTCTTTACCTTTAACTAAATTTTGTAGCTTTTCAACAGCTTCATCTTTAGTTTCAGAATCCTTCACTATTTGGATAATTGAGTTCATAAGAACATCAAATTGTTTGTCTGTCATATTTTCGAACTCCATATCTTTTCCTTTCCGATAAAACAATTATCACTTCTACCGGAAATAAATTTTGTATATAAGTAATTGAGGCTCATAGAAAAACTATGAGCCTCTTTTGGCTCCCCCAACTGGGCTCGAACCAGTGACATCATGATTAACAGTCATGCGCTCTACCGACTGAGCTATGGAGGATTATACAATTTTCTTTGAAATTTGTCAAAGACTTTTGTCAAGACTGTACAAAGAACAATCTTTTTTGTTACTTAAGTCTCCGGTAGTGGACTTAAACAACATATTTGGTTGTTTCCTCAAACTATGCAATAGTTTCCGGTACATTTCTGTACACTCGCA
>ADJS01004224.1_pt1 | contig 50454 bp, 36 predicted proteins | sample 268128 | NCBI WGS metagenome assembly ADJS01 (sample SAMN00007486, study PRJNA43253) | human gut metagenome | isolation source: feces sample TS28 | reverse complement strand
CAATCACCAACACCGCCACAAAAACCGTCAGTGCAAAAGCAACGCCTTTGCCAGCGATCAGCCAGGCGGCAGCCGCAACAATCGCGATAACAACAACGGCTGGAACAAACCATCCGGAGATTACATCCGCCAGCCGCGCGATGGGCGCTTTGGAATTCTGCGCCTGCTCAATCATGCGCACAATTTGGGAGAGCGCCGTATCCCCGCTTTTTTGATCCGTCCGTATACGGATAGATCCATTTTTGTTCACTGTGCCGCTGTAGACAAAATCACCTTCCTGTTTTTCCACAGGGATGCTCTCTCCTGTGAGCATGCTCTCATCCACAGATGTGTAGCCATTCATCACTGTGCCATCCACAGGGATATGCATGCCGGGCTTCACGATCACCGTATCGCCAAGCTCCACTTCTTCCGCTGCCACGGTAACCTCTACGCCGTCGCGCACTAAGATCGCCGTTTTGGGGGCAAGTTCCATCAAGCGGTAAATCGCCTCAGAGGTTTTCGACTTGCTGCGGGATTCAAGCATCCGGCCAAGCAGGATGAAGGTGATAATAATCCCAGCGGATTCAAAATACAACTCGTGGACAGCGCCTATTTTCCCCCTCCAAACCATGACGACTGAATAAACACTATAGAGAAATGCCGCGGCAGAGCCGATCGCCACTAGCGTATCCATATTCGGGCTTCCATGCAGAACCGCCTTGATTCCTTTGCTGTAAAAGCTGCGGCCCGCATAGAGGATCGGCAGCGTCAAAATCAGCTGGCACAGCGCAAAAGCAAACGCATGGTGCATCGGATTAAGAAAGGGGGGCAGAGGCAGGCCCACCATATGGCCCATGGCGATATAGAGCAAGGGTGCTGCAAAAACGATCGCCAGAATAAAGCGGCGGCGGATGCTGTCCGTCCGTTTGGCAGTGCGTTTCTTTTCCGCCTCCACATCTCGTTTTGTCTCCACCTGCAAGGGGGTATAGCCCGCCTTCGCTATGGCGAGCTTAATATCGGCGATCCGCACCTTTGCCGGGTTAAACGAAACGGCAGCCCGATTGGTTGCTATGCTCACGCTCGCCTGCTCCACACCGTCAAGCCGTCCAATCGCCTGTTCGACCGCCCGTGAACAGGCCGCGCAGGTCATGCCGTCCACGGGCAGGATAATAGATCGGGCTGTCTGATTGGCTTTCTCTGAATCGCTCATATAAACCATCCTTTAAGGAACTCTATCCATGATAGAAAGGAAGTCCGCTAACATAGGAATTCCTTTGCCAAACGAAAACCCTTCCATATGATTTAGTTTAAGCGAAATTCCGTAAAAAATCCCACGATCTCTTTGTAAGAAACGGAATATAGATACGAGTTGCCTGATGCAATAGGCGAGATGCGTTTCGCTTTGCTCTTCTTCCAAAAAAAATGCCCGCTCCGACATCAGCCGGAACGGGCGCTCATTTTAATGTTTATCCAACAATTTAGCCAAGCTCCGCGAAATACTTGATCGTGCGGACCATCTGGCTCGTGTAGGAGTTCTCGTTGTCATACCAGGAAACAACCTGCACCTGATACAGGCCGTTGCCCAGCTCGGACACCATCGTCTGCGTGGAGTCGAAGAGGGAACCGTAACGGATGCCGATGATATCAGAGGAAACGATCTCATCCTCATTGTAGCCAAAGCTCTCGGAAGCGGCAGCCTTCATCGCGGCGTTGATGCCTTCCTTGGTGACGTTCTCGCCCTTGACAACAGCGGTGAGAATCGTCGTGGAGCCGGTCGGAACCGGAACGCGCTGCGCGGAGCCGATGAGCTTGCCGTTGAGCTCCGGGATAACCAGGCCAATTGCCTTGGCGGCGCCGGTGGAGTTCGGCACAATGTTAGCGGCGCCGGCACGAGCCCTGCGCAGATCGCCCTTGCGATGCGGGCCATCGAGGATCATCTGATCGCCAGTGTAGGCGTGAATGGTGGACATGATACCGCTCTGGATCGGGGCATAATCATTGAGGGCCTTCGCCATGGGCGCAAGGCAGTTTGTGGTGCAGGAAGCGGCGGAGATAATTTGATCTTCAGCCGTCAGGGTGTTTTCATTAACGCTGAAAACGATCGTTTTCAAGTCGTTGCCCGCGGGAGCGGAGATGACAACCTTCTTCGCGCCTGCCTGAAGGTGGGCGGAAGCCTTATCCTTGGAGGTGAAGAAGCCTGTGCACTCAAGCACGACGTCTACGCCCAGCTCGCCCCAGGGGAGCTCAGCGGGGTTGGCATTCTTGTAAATCGTGATGACCTTGCCGTCCACCGTGATGGAATCCTCGCCCGCCTCAACAGTGTGACCGTCATAACGGCCCTGGGCGGTATCATACTTGAGAAGATGAGCAAGCATCTTCGGGCTGGTCAGGTCGTTGATCGCAACGACGTCATAGCCCTCGGCGCCGAACATCTGACGGAACGCAAGGCGGCCAATGCGGCCAAAACCATTGATTGCTACTTTTACTGACATTCTAACTACCTCCATATGATTATTACATGGACATGCGTATATATATTAACCCTTTCCGCAGAAATATGCAAGGATTTCGCTGTAAAATGAACCACTGCGGGTAAGTTTTGTTAATGCTCAACAAAATCTCAAATTGCCAAAAGAAAAAGGGTATGATATGGACGAACTTCCCGGCCAAACGAAACCAAACAAGGAGCTATCATACGTGCTTTCTTTTCTTCAAAATAGATTTGACAGGCTGGCAGCGATCCCAGTCTGCCCGGAAAATGAATCGCAGCTGCGCGAAGAAATCCACCTGCTGCTCACGCTCTCCCATCTGTGCGCCGCAAGCGCAGATCAAACGCAAAAGCTGAATCTGGCGCATTTGACGCAGGGCTGCCACAACATCCTGCGTAAGCTTGAAAACCTGATGCTTTGCCACGCGCATGTTTTCCCTTTTGAATCCTGTGCGTTCGTTTCCTTCCTCGATGATATCTGTTGCGCATGCGATCTCTTGCTCAGCGGTTGCGGCAAACGTGTTTTATTCGATGCAGATTTGCATCTGCAAGCCTTTTCATACGATCCGGGGCACAGCGGCCTTTTGCCAAATGGCTACGACAAATGTGCTTTATTCCATATCGGAACGCCGGAAGCGCTTGTTGCGTGCGCTCCCGAGCCTGTGCGTACCGCGCTGTTGAACCTGATTGCAAACGCCGCCCTCCATTCGCAATCCACCACTATTCTTGTTCGCCTTTCCTGCACGCCCAGCCATATGCTCGTTACCGTGCGCAGCGCCGGAGAAACCTCTCTTTACGCGCTTCAACGGGGAACGGATACGGCCGGTTCAGGCCTGTGCGCCGTGCGCCGGTGCGCGGAGCTGCATAAAGGCACGCTCTTCTTCCAAAGTGATGAATACGGTACGGCGGCGGCGTTTGCCCTGCCGCGGGATTTGGAAGCTCCGGAGGAAGCGTATCCCCTCCCCCAACCGGATTTTGTGGAATATATCTGTGACAGGATGAGCCCGGTGTACACGGGGTTGTGCGGGCTGTGCCCATGCCCGGTGTGAAAGAAAATAAACTCAGCCGTCAACCGCTTTTAAATGGCCGTCTTCCATCAAGTAGCGAGAATTACTATATGCGGCAACCTCGTTATCATGCGTCACAACAACGATACTGATTCCGTGTTGATTTAAGCGCCGCAAAAGCTCCATGATCTGTCGTGATGTTTCGCTGTCCAAAGCACCGGTAGGTTCATCGGCTAAAATAATTTTGGGATGGTTGATCAATGCGCGGGCAATTGCCACCCGTTGCTTTTGCCCACCGGAAAGTTGATTGACATTCTTATTCATCTGGTTTTCTAAATCGACCAATCGAAGGGCCTCAACCGCTCTGCCCTGCAATTCCCTATAAGGGGTTCGATTAAAATATAAAGGCAATGTTACATTGAACAAAACGCTTTGGCTTGATATGAGAGAAAAATCCTGCATAACAAACCCTATTTTTTCATTTCGCAGCTTTGCCTTTTGCGGCTCAGTGAAACTCTTTACAGATTTTCCCTCTATCATATAATCCCCGCAATCGTAGTCATCCAGGCAGCCCATAATATGAAGCAGCGTTGATTTTCCAGACCCTGATTTTCCCTGAATCGAAATAAAATCCCCTTCCTCCACGTGGAAACTCACTTGACACAATGCCTGAAATTTTTGGCCTCCAACCGGATAGGTCTTGCTAATATTTTGAAGCTGGAGCATCATTCCACCCTCCTATAGATTTCAATCGGTGAATTCTTTCTTAATACGCTATATATCATTCCTTGCGATATGAGGATCAGGATTCCAATATAAATCATAGCGCTTATAATACTGTAAGCGTCGAACCAGACTTCCCCGAAATCCAAAATTCTTCTGGCATTCAAAAAGCTATAACCGCTTACCATCAAGATCGTTGCAATCAGGGCTGTCAGCCCAATGAGAGCGATCCCCGCCGATGTGTAAAACAATATATTTCTCCGGCTACACCCACATAAAGAATACACTGCATACTGATTAATTTTTTGAAAGGTGAGCAAAACGGACACGCTCAACAGCATAACCGTAGAGATCACCATCAAAAAGATGGGAAAGGGTAGGATTTCTTTTGCCTGCTGATGGATTTGCGCTCTAGTGGTTTCTACAATTTGAGCCATCGGTGCAGTTGAACCATATTCCGCTATTTCCTGGCGAAAAGCTTCTTTTTCCGCCTGCGTTACATCATCCTGATATCGAATAATGAAATAAGGGTCCGAAACGATGCTGTTATTTTGTTTCAATTGATCCATCAGGCTCTCTGTCACAGGCACTATAAACTGATCTCCCTGTGAAAAAAAATAGGAGGCATTTAACATATCCGCAGTCCCTGAGCTATTGAAAGCAGGCGTATAGGCATATGGTCCGAGAGAACCGCAAACCCTGACGCCAAGTTGAAAGGGCTGTTTTCCATCGATTGTCAACAAAATTTCCTCTCCTACTTTTGCCTTTGATTCCTGTGAACCCCCAATGACTGCTGGAAGCGATTGTGTACCTTCCACAGAATCCGGCATCCACTTTCCGCGCGTGACACGCAGTGGAAAGGCTGCCTGCATCGGTGCATCATACAACATGACCACATGGCGTACCTTTTTATATTCCGTTACCGCAAACTGTGCTTTTAGGACTTCGGCGACAATGCTATAAGAATCCATTTTTTCAATCAATTGCTGTGTATACGCTTCATCCAAAGAACCCGGACCGGAAAGTTCCTGCATGAAATAGTCTGCATTTTCAAGCCCCGCATGTGCCAATAAGTCAAGGGTATAGGTGCTCAGACGATACTGGCCCAATGAAACTGTCATTACCAGAAGAGAAATCGTCATAATAACCAACACCAAAATAGAAGGAACTACGTTTTGGCGATAGGTTTCTAAGATCAACCTGATTTTTTTCACGCTTTGCTTCCCCCTATTCACTTTGGTTTTTCGATGTGATTAAAGAGTCTTTTCGATATTTCCACAAAAACGGGATAGACGCCAGACAGGATAATCCGATCATTAACAGATAAATCACGAGGAAGTCGATTCCTGACAACCGGATTCCAGAGGCAAGATTAATCCGATCAAATAAAACGGTCTGAAACAGCAGATAAAAAAGGATTCCGCCCAAAATTGTAAGGGATGTAAGCACGAAAATATCAACAAACAGAATTGCAATTACGTTTCTTCTGGAGGCCCCTACAATGGAGTAAACGATATTTTCATGCCGGTTCTGGTCAATCATATATTTCATCAGGAATAAAAATGAAATGAGAGCCAGAAGGTAAACGGCGCTGATGAGTGCCGTCGCCATAGCTATCTGCATATAATCATCCCTGACCGTTCCAGACGGATCGGCAATATCACTTTCTGGGAACAACTTTTTAAGTGACGCCACAATTTTACGATTTTCAGCCGCGGTCGGGTTCTGATCCATCGTAATATAGACCCGCTCCGTCGGCAGATGCATCGCTTGATAACTGCTAAATGGAATTCGCATATTGATGCTATACTCACTGCCGACAATCTCAAATGTCTTGCCATAAAGCGAAATTGTCTTTGCACCTTTCGGCCAGTGGCTGTGTGCAGGCAATACGATAGCTGGTTTTCCCTGGCGCTCCTCCTGTGTGAATTGATTTCTTCCCATAACAGGACTCATTTCCGCATAATCATGAAAACTGCTGACAATACGATCCGGCCTACTTCCGCTACCGGGGCCCGGTTCAAACTGAAGTGGGGCCTTGTCTACAGAAATAACTTGATCTAAATTCTCTTCTTCAATGATATGCAAAAACAAAATATCATGTAGATGCATTGCGTTTAATCGTTCATCCAAAATCTCAGCCGGTGTTTTGGACGATTCAAAGGTAATCACATAGGTTCTGTAAATAGCATTCTCTCTGCCCTCCGCTTTCACCGGAGCCAAAATGTTGCTGTAAAAAAAAATGAAGGTAATTGCACAGGTAATTCCCCCAAGGAGGAAGAGAAGAAACACCAGCTTATTCGTTTTATAATACTGCCCGATGCGATGCAGGATCAGTTTGCAAAATTTCATAACTCCTCCTTATCCACAAGAGGGCGCATAGCGCGCCCTCTTGAAAATGATCCTAATTTAACAAGTAGGGACTATTACGATCTAGAAAGAGTGGTCTACCGTATAATACCACTTTTCTGTAATAGTATTGACAGCAGATCTGTAATCGGTATAGAACTCCAACCGGTCTACATCATTCTTATTCACTGCACCGGTTTTTAAAAAAGGCCATTGCTCCAATTATTCTACGTTCTTGCATGTCCAATATTTTAAAGTGAATCCCTATTTCTCCATCACATCTAATTGCCGATCCTCCGCGCCGGCAGCCTGCGGTAGCCAGACGATCCTCCCCCGCTTATAAAATCCGCCCCTCTTCGCCGCCCGCACCGCCTTCATCCCTCGTGCGGTGCAGCGGCCGCTGAGTCTTACAAGCTTTGGCGACGTATATGGTTCTCCTTTGGCAATCAACTTATTACTCTTAGTCGTATAAAAATCGAGCCAATATCGGTGCCATCGGGCCACCATTTTCGCAAATATCTTTAAAACGATCCCGGCCATGCGCGTCCGTCCCCATTCTTCAAAAATAAAACGCTAAGGGAGAGCATATCCCCCTTAGCGCTATATTACTTCAATTTTCGTGCAAAAAGTGTCGAAGAGAAGAGGCCGCGTCAAAAAAACGGATAAGCGCTCCCCCGGACGTGCATTTTATGCAATATTGTCGATTCCAGCCGCCTTCTTGAGCGCCTCGGCGCGATCCGTCTTTTCCCATGTCAGGTCGATATCCGTACGGCCAAGATGGCCGTATGCCGCGAGCTGGCGATAAATCGGATGGCGCAGGTCGAGCATATCAATAATCGCGGCCGGGCGCAAGTCGAATTCTTCCATCACGATTTCACTCAGGGAATCATCGGAGATGACGCCTGTGCCGAAAGTATCCACCATAACGGAAACCGGCTTGGCGACACCGATGGCATATGCCAGCTGGATTTCACACTGCCTGGCGAGGCCTGCCGCCACAATATTCTTGGCCACATAACGCGCCGCATAGGCCGCGGAGCGGTCCACCTTCGTCGGATCCTTGCCGGAAAACGCGCCGCCGCCGTGGCGCGCATAGCCGCCGTAGGTATCAACAATGATTTTGCGGCCGGTCAGTCCGCTGTCACCCACCGGGCCGCCGGTGACGAAGCGACCAGTCGGGTTGACATAGATGATCGTATCGTCATCCATCAATTCCACCGGAACCACCGGGCGGACGACATGCTCCACAATTCCCCTGCGAATTTCATCCAAAGAGACGTCCGCGCGGTGCTGGGAGGAAATCACAACGGTATCAACGCGCACTGGGCGATCATTGTCATCATATTCCACGGTGACTTGCGATTTACCATCCGGCAGGAGATAAGGCAGCGTACCATTTTTCCGGACTTCTGTCAAACGGCGTGTCAGCTTGTGGGCCAGCGAAATCGGCAGCGGCATCAGCTCCGGCGTTTCATCGCACGCGTAGCCAAACATCATGCCTTGATCGCCTGCGCCATTGAGGTTATAGGCATCCTCTTCGCCATTTTTAAGCTCCAGGGAATGATCCACACCCAAAGCGATATCAGGAGATTGACCGTCGATTGCGGTTAGCACAGCACAGGTGTTGCCGTCAAAGCCTTTGTCAGCGCTGTCGTAGCCAATGTCACAGATCACTTTGCGGACGATCTGCGGGATCTCCACATAGCAGCTCGTGCTGATCTCGCCCATCACGAGCACCTGGCCCGTGGTGCAGGTTGTCTCGCAGGCAACACGGCCCTGCGGGTCCTTTTCCATAATCGCATCGAGGACTGCATCAGAAATCTGATCACAAATTTTATCGGGATGGCCTTCGGTAACGGATTCTGAGGTAAAAAGATGTTTTGCCATTCTTTTCATTTACTCCTTTATATTACTTTTCCTTCTGAACGGCGCAAAAAACGCCAAAAAGCGCTCGCAGTGAAACCGCGGGCGCTTTTAACACCTTATTTTTCGGTCAACACCGCAGGATTTAGCACCTTGCACACTGCTTTAATGTGCAGGTTGCCGGGCTTCAAAGGGCCTTTCCCTCAGCCGCTCTCAATAAGGAAATATGTAGTTTATAGGTTATATTGTACGACATGGGACGAAAAAAGTCAAGCGTTCCGGATGGATACGGCCAAAAGTTCAAATTGTGTTCACGATTGCTCTTTTCCCGCAGGACGTAATTTGTTATACTGTATCCAATCAAGCAAAGCAGGAGGCAAATTGTATGGAAACCACTGTAACCAGGCAGCAGGCGCTCGCTCTACTGCGCAAATATAATCGGGAGCCCTTTCATCTCCAGCACGCACTGACAGTGGAGGGCGTGATGCACTGGTATGCACGGCAGCTCGGCTTCGGCATGGAGGAAGATTTTTGGGGGCTGGCTGGGCTGCTGCACGATGTCGATTTTGAAGCATACCCGGAGGAGCACTGTAAAAAGGCGCCGGAGCTTTTGGCGGAGATCCATGCGGAGGATACGCTCATTCACGCCGTGTGCAGCCATGGCTATGGTCTGGTGTGCGATGTGGAGCCCGCGCATGAGATGGAAAAAGTGCTTTTTGCAGCGGACGAGCTAACCGGCCTCATCGGCGCTGCGGTGAGAATGCGCCCCTCAAAAAGCGTAGCGGATTTGGAGGTATCGAGCCTCCAGAAAAATTTAAGGATAAAAAATTCGCTGCGGGCTGCTCGCGCGATGTGATCCGTATAGGAGCAGAGCGCCTGGGCTGGGAGCTTGACCGGCTGTTCCAGATGACAATTGAAGCCATGCGCTCCTGCGAAGCGCAGGTGCAAGAAGAGCTGACCAGTATGCTTGCGTGATCGTATGAAGGCGTTACCACGTAAGCCGTCCACTCCATCTCCCGTACAGGCTTTCAAGCGGATGCTGCAAAACATTTTACAGCATCCGCTTTTATTTTTTCATTTGCCTATTTTTTCAGCACTGCCTCCAACTTCACAGGATTATGATCTGTATACTGGAAATCCGTCTCGATCACATGAACCGCCTCTACCTCCACATTGGGAGACACGATAAACCCATCGATCACATAAAACTGCGTCTTTGCCCGGTCGCCGCTGTAAGGCTGATTCAAGAGCCTGCAAGTGGGGGCGCTGTCATCCACGGCAAACCGCCAGCCCTCCGGCAGGATATCTGAGGAAAGCGTGCCGGCCTGCCAATAGGAAGAATCGATCAAAGGATATTTTGTTGCGTCCACCTCGGAAAACGTCTGGTTAAAATCGCCGCCTGCGATGCAGTAATTGCCCTTTTCATATTCCGTTGTGAGCAGCTTTAAAAGCTCTTCGGTCTGGATCTGTTTTGCATCGCCGTCATCATAGGCTTCCAAATGAAGATTGATGAGCACCAACTCCTTATCGCTCCCCTCCAGCGGCACCCGCTCCACCAGCAGGCATCGCTTGAGCTGCGCAACGCGCACAGGCCAGGTGTATGTGCCCGTCAGCGCAATGCGCTCTGCTTTCAGCGCGCCGAAGGAACTAAGCGTCAGCAAACCGGACTGAACCTTGCCGATCGTCGGCAGCGGAAACGGCACATACTGGCTGGAATAATTCACGGCAAAAGCGTTCGTCCCGCCAATGAGGCTGGAAAGCGACGCAGTCTGATCCACAAAATAGGAGCGTTTTGAGCTTTTATCCACCTCCTGCAAAAATTGCACGTCACAATTCGCCTCTTGGATAATCCTACCAATCCCAGCAATATTGTTGCGCACATTTTCATCACTTGCCGGCCGGACATTTTTGCCGCCGTCCATAAAGAAATCCTGCGTCTGATCCAGCGAGCCATAGCCGATGTTATAGGATAAGACACGCAAAGAATCGCCCGCTTGGAGCGTCTTTTTCGCCTGGCCGCCAATCTCCAGCGTTTCCACGGGTTCAGGCTTGAATTCCGCTGCCGTCAGGTAGATGACAAAGCCCCCAATGATGAGGAGCAGGGTGAGAAGAATCGATAGTAAAATAATGCCGATGCGTTTGAGGGTCTGTTTCATCTGTATGGCCGCCCTTTCTCTGCGAGACAGTTTGAAGCACGGATTGTTCCAACTGCGCCTTCCCGGATGCCGCAGGATGCATAAAACCCGAGCGGCCTCCCTCTCTTTTTTTAATATAAATGTAGCATTCGACGGCGGGATTGTCAATCAGATTTTCCAGAAGGGATCGCTATTTTGTTTTTCCGCCCGGAGCATAGGCGGAAAATCCAATCAACGCTACATCCAAAAGGCCGCCGCGAGTTTCGCGCCGACCCAAATGGTTTCACCTTATTGATCCGCTCCCTCCTGCTCCGGGTGAGAGGCATCGTCCGATTGATCTTTCTTCTTTGGCCAAAATCCTGCCTCCACCAAATCCCCAAGCTCCCAAAGCCTGCTCAGGATGGATAGGCCGAGGAAAACAACAACGGTCATCCCAACCCAGAAAGGCGGCACCCAATTGCTTAACAAAAATGCTAGAAACCCAAGAGCGATCGAACCTAGAACCCGCAGAAATAATTTCACGCCATCACTCACAAATATCCCTCCCTGCTTTATGGCTTATGCCACACCTGAAGAGGCATTCCGTAATACTTTGCGCTGGTCGTCCAGTTCCCAGAAACGACAGCCCCCGGCAGTCCAATATCTCCATCTATGTTTGTTGGTGTTCCCCATGAAAATGTAATATCTCCTGTTAAATGGGTTTGTAAATGTGTATACATAAGTTGCACGTTGAAGGGCCTGTTCATGTCGTAATCATAAAAATTACCAATCCCCATAATCATAAAAGCGAAATCTGAATGTGTTACGGACTGTTGTATGCTTGGGTATACTTTGGGAAGATCCCAATTAAAATAAAAACCTTTAAAAATATCCATATGTGCTTCTTTAGCTGTTTTCTCAAATTCTTTTGTTTGAGTAATGGTTTGTTGAGATCCAAAAACATATATTTTTTCATTATACTGAAAATAAGAAGCGTAATTATCCAAATTTTGATTTGTAATAGAAGACCATGTAAAATTAGTAGCACTTATAGTAATAGCATCTGTTTTCCGTGTAGTTGGTGTTTTTAACCAATGAGCAATCCCTATCAGCATATACTTCCCTGGATTAGCATTGCTGCTTTGATCTACCACAATTAGAGCCATCTCCATATATTGATTGGATGACGTAAAATCACCGCTGGTAATGTCTCCATTTGCCTTGAGCTGCGGAATCGCTTGTTGACTTGTTTCTTGAAAACTCGTAAATCCCTCTTTTTGTACGCTTTCTGCCTGTTTCTCCTGCACTATTTTTTCCATACATTCTGTTTGGGAAATTGATCTTGCATCTCCGGCTTCATTGATTTGAAGATACTGTACGCCGCAGGTTATACTCTTTGACTTTTCCATCAGATTCGCCAGCTGCTGTGCTATCAATCCATCGCTCTGTAATCCAATGCCTTGCAATATTTGTTTACTCAACTGCAAATCGGAAACGCCTTTGTGCTCCGCCTCTTGCTTCATCTCAGTAAACTTCTCTTTTTGAATTTCCATGCGCTGTGTTTTCTGCTCCGTCCGTACCGTCATATACTTTCCGACATCCATCTCTTTTTCCAACTCCGCTCCCTGCGAAACCACACAGCAGCTGGAAGCGAGTATCAGGCTCATTCCTATTCCCAAAATCCGAATACCATTTTTCATTGTACTTCTCCTCCTTTATTTCAATAAAAGAGTATAATTGGATTTTAATCCCTTATCTTTTATCAAGATTATACCATTTTAATCACAAACTGTTCCATATATATTATCTATAAATATTCTATATGAATTATGTGAATGATTCCAAATTTTTCATTATAAAAAACGCAGTGTATGATGCTTTTTCCACACTGCGTTTTAATACAATCCCATTTTTCAATTATTTATGCGCGATACTGATACGCCTTGACATACTCCACCACAAAATCCGACGGCCAAATCTCCTCCGGATTTTTCCGAATATCCCCTGATCAACCGCGAAACGGCTTCCCGTTCTGCCCTGTCCACCTCGGTGAATAGAATCAAAATTTCCGACGTTTACGGCACTCCTTTTCCTTTATTTCCCTGCCCGCAGCTTATTGATTCGATCGCGCAGATACGCCGCGTGCTCAAATTCGAGGATCTTTGCCGCCGCCTTCATCTCCGCCGTGAGCTGCTTAATGAGCTGCTCACGCTCCACACGGGAAAGCCGCTTTGTGGGCTTGTTCGCATCGATTTCGGATCGGCTCGTAATTTCCAAAATTTCACGGACTTCCTTTTTGATCGACTGTGGTGTGATCCCATTCGCTTCGTTATACGCCATCTGCTTTTCACGGCGGCGCTGCGTTTCACGCAGCGCTTTTTCCATGGAGGGCGTAACTGTATCCGCATACATAATCACTTGCCCCTGCGCGTTGCGGGCCGCCCGGCCGATCGTCTGAATCAGCGAAGTCTCAGAGCGCAGAAACCCTTCTTTATCCGCGTCAAGGATCGCAACAAGCGACACCTCCGGGATATCAAGCCCCTCGCGCAGCAAGTTGATGCCGACGAGCACGTCAAATTCCCCTTTGCGCAGATCGCGAATGATTTCCATGCGTTCAATGGTATCAATATCGTGGTGCATATAACGCACCTTGATGCCGGCGGCCTCCAGATAATCCGTTAAATCTTCGGCCATTTTTTTTGTAAGCGTTGTCACTAGCACGCGCTCCTTGCGTGCGGTGCGGATGTTAATTTCTGAAATTAAATCATCAATCTGGCCTTCCGTGGGCTTCACAATGACTTCCGGATCCAGCAGCCCGGTTGGGCGGATCACCTGCTCAACAATCGCCGCGCTCCTCGAGCGCTCAAATTCGCCGGGCGTTGCGCTGACAAAAATCTTTTGCCCGAGCCGCTCATAAAATTCGTCAAAGGTTAATGGGCGGTTGTCATAAGCGGAGGGCAGGCGAAAGCCAAAATTGATCAGGCTCTCCTTGCGCGAGCGGTCGCCGCCGTACATACCGCGCACCTGCGGCAGAGTCACGTGCGATTCGTCGACAAAGAGCAAAAAATCCTTCGGAAAATAATCAAGCAGCGTAAACGGTGCGCTGCCTGCCGGGCGGCCGGACATCACTCGGGAATAGTTTTCAATCCCTTTGCAGAAGCCCGTCTCCCGGAGCATCTCAATATCGTATTCCGTCCGCTGGCGGATGCGCTGCGCTTCTAACAGCTTGCCCTCGGCCTCAAACGCCTTGACGCAGCGCTCCATTTCCTGATAGATATCCGCAATCGCAGCCTCCATCTTCTCCTGTGAAACCACATAATGCGAGGCAGGATAGATCGCAACATGCTGCAAAATGCCCTTGACATCCCCAGTGAGTGGGTTCACCTCACTGATCCGGTCGATTTCATCGCCGAAAAATTCGATCCGATAGGCCGTATCATTGGAATAAGAAGGAAAAATTTCAATCACGTCGCCGCGCACACGGAATTTATTACGAACAAAATTGATATCGTTGCGCTCATACTGAATTTCAACGAGCTTATGGATGACGTCGTCCCGCTTCTTTGTCATACCAGGGCGCAGGGAGATCACCATGCTGCGGTAATCAATCGGGTCGCCCAAGCTATAGATGCAGGAGACGCTCGCCACGATAATCACATCCCGCCGCTCGGACAGTGCAGAGGTGGCGGAGTGGCGCAGCTTATCGATTTCATCGTTGATGGCGGAATCCTTTTCGATATAGGTATCGGTTGTGGGAATGTAAGCTTCCGGTTGATAATAGTCATAATAGGAGACAAAATATTCCACAGCGTTTTCCGGGAAAAATTCGCGAAACTCGCTGCACAGCTGCGCCGCCAATGTTTTATTGTGCGCCAAAACGAGCGTTGGACGGTTCATCTGTTCGATCACGTTTGCCATAGTGAAGGTTTTGCCGGAGCCGGTCACGCCCATCAAAACCTGTTCTTTTACGCCATTTTCAAGGCCCTTCACCAGTTGATCTATGGCCTCTGGCTGATCGCCTGTGGGCCTATATTTGGAAACCAATTTGAATGGTTTTTCGTTCTCCATTGCGCCAAATGCCTCCTTCTTATGCTTACTACCAGCCCATAAATTCGTTTAAGAATCGCATACTCACGTCCACTTTTTTTGAAAAATTGCGTATGACATGGATAGATTCACGAAAAGGATTTTTTCCGACAGCGTAACACTATCTAGTACAAGCCGTCATTTCCTAAGATATTATATCACACTTCTCTATGTTTTAAAGTGCATTGCGAATAATCATATAGCTTGTTTACGCCCTATTTTGCATAACCGCCAATAAAATATTGCATGATGGAGCGTATTCCATGCAGAGGCGTCTATTTTTATTCAACCAGCAGGATAAAAATAAAAGCTGAAGCGCCTCCATATGGAGCTTCAGCTTTTATTTTACTGACCTTCATTTACCCGCGGTGTACAAAGGGGGATTAATCCATGCCCTCAATATCAATCATTGCGCGCTTCTGTATAAACATCAACAGAAATCATTGAGGCGGCATATCCTAAATGCAGTCATTATATGAGGTGCGGCTGTTTGCGGCCAATTCCAGCTTCACGATGCAGTCACACCAGAAATGCAAATGGATAGCTGCTTGACTACTTTGGCTTATTTATTTAAAACCATCTATCTTCAGAAAGATTATTTAATCCAACTCATCCTCTGCGGGCTGCCATGCCTTTCCAAATTTCACATCACGGAACAGCGCCGCAAGGCCCGTAATCTGTTTTAACCGCAATATTTCATCCCGGTCCATCCCCAAATGTTTAGATATCCATGCATCTGACCGGCCTATTTCGTGAAGCTCCCTGATGATATTGCTCATCAGGTCTACGTCATGGCTCCCGCGCGCCCTGTTGTGCCTGATTGTGCTCGCCATCCGTTCAGAAAGTGGCTTTTCTATGACGGACACCGGCATCATGCCATGCTCCCGCTCGTAAATATCCGGATATTTTCCCATCACGCTATACCTGTGGAAGCCGTCCACAATAACATACATATCCCTGCTTTTTGCATAGTAGCAAACGATCGGCATGGTGAACCCATCCGCCTTGATGCTATCGTATAATAATTTCATTTCCGGCGGCGCCACCTTGTTTGGATTATATGTATTGGGAATAATCTTTTCATACGGAACAGCAATCACATGATATACCGGGCTTTGAAACTGCTTATTCTCCATCGGCGAAACCTCCATACTTTCTTTTGATTGCATCCACTCGCTTTTGCTCCTGTTTTGTCTGCCCAAACCCCATAAAGCGGCAGGTGTGATCATTTTTCAGAATACAGTAACACATGCGTTTCCAGCTTGGGATGTCTTTTGAACTTTTGATGTCGTCGGTATGATCCGGTATCTTTCCAACAAAGATAACCCTCGACTTTTTATCCAAAGTATAATTGGAAACGCCGTTTCTCTTAATATGGTAATTATGTTCCTCTAATTCCCGTATCGTTTCCTCGGAAAGACCGCCGCCTGTGTTATGCCAGAATTCTATCGACGTCCTAAATTTTTTGACATAATTGTTCCTCAATCTCGCTGGCAGCGTATCCAGAAGGAACTGCGTATAGGATTTCCATGTGTGCCCCTCAGGCAGCGTTGCATTCCGGTATGCCATTGCCTTTGTCCGGCCATAGATCGCGCCGAAATTTGCCCCGCGGACACGGCCCACAAGCCTCGTCCATATCTCCGGATCAATGACGCGATATAGATTCAGGCTATCTTTGGAGTAGTCGTTAAAGGGCGACGCCACACGCATCTGGCTTGGAGTCAGGCCAGCCTTATAATAGAGGTCATAAAGGCCGTTATAATCATAATTGAATTTGTAGTTCGCAGCCCAGACGTCATTCACCGACCAATCATATAATGGCGACGCGCACCACACGTCTTTAAACTGTTTGGATATCCAGCACTTTCCGTCGTATCCATATTTTTTATTCAGAAAACCACTGTAGCGCTGCAATGATTCATCTGCGCGCATCCCAAGTAAACAGATCGTTTTCCCGTTTCCGTGCTGCTCTTTATAAAAGCGCCCGAATTGCTTTGCTAGGTTTTCCTGGTGCATGCGGTATTTATAATGGTTAAATGGGTTATCTAAATTGATCACATACGGATATTGCGGCATAGGCCTGACCCATGCGTCAGCCTTCTTATCGTCCCAAGGGTACCAATACATCTCATAACTGCTTAGCGCCGTCCTCGTTGCCATTGGAAGGCATACCCAATATAACTCTGCCTCTGAGACTAAGTTTTTAAATGTTCGGTCAATATATTCCGATGTGAGCGTATATTGGGCTTCAAAATCCTGATGAAATACTCCTATTTTCCGCCTAGGATAATATTTGCGTTTAAAATCCAGCAGCAGATTCAGCAGCAATCCACTGCTTTCCCGCCACTGAAAGAGACATATATATTGTCAAATGTTTGGAAGATATATTCAAAACGTTTTTGCAGGGCCTCGTAAACTGTGATTTCTAAATATTCTTTTTTCATTATGATGACCATTCCTCTTCTGTACTCAAGCACGAACAACGTAAGAGATCGCAACTTACATGGTCAAGCGAAATGTTTGATACAGTATGGCAATGATTCGTATGGTTTGATTGGCTTTCGAAATTGCCCAGATAAAAGCCGGAAGACTAACATGACACAAGGTAAGCCCCGTCGTGCTTCAAGATATTATTCGTTCATTTAGTATTTCTCTTGAACTCTTTGTTCGACAGCCTTGATGTGTTTGAAACGTGCGAAGAAAATTTGGCAGATGCGTACAAAGGAATTATATAAGTTTGTAGTGTATCGCTATTTTACCACTGGTAGTACCCCTTGGATACTACTTCTATACAACTTCCTTTACACGCCAAATGAGTTTTAAATTTTTTATATTATCATAGATTTAATCGAATAATGACCTATTTATCTAGTTTTTACTAATTATATCAAATAAATGAATATTGTCAAAGCATATTCGGACGTCTTTCGACAGGCTGCACCTCTGGTAGAACCAAGAGTTTTGTTTTGCCTAAGGGCACAAGCAATAAGCAGATGGGAATCAAATTCTCCATCTGCTCATTTTCATTTGGTTACACAATTTACATACCCCGGTGTACAAAAAGCAGTACCCCGGGGGTAAATTCTTTCTAATCCCAAGATATCCTCATCAAATCTATCACTGATGCTGGATTCCCGCATAACAAATCTTTTAATCTTGCACGGCTAAAATCTGCCGTACAATATCCTGCGCTGTTTGCGCGACCAAATGCACATTTTCCGCTTCCCATTCCTGGCGATCTTGAAATCCAAACCCATAGGTTACTGCCAAAAAGGCCACGCCTGCCTCTTGCGCGCTGGCCGCATCAAACATACTGTCTCCCACAAGAATCGTTTCCTTCCTGCTTACTTTCGCAGTCCGCATACAACACCGAATCAAATCCACTTTTGTCAGGGTATCGTTTTCATCCATGCCGGATACCAGGTCAAAGTATGAAATAAGCCCCTGTTCCTTTAAAATTCTCTTTGCAAAATGCTCTCTTTTTAGCGTTGCTGTCCCAATAAAACACCCCAAGCGTTTCAGTTGCTTCAGTGCGGCCTCTATCCCCGGATACACGCTCACCTCATGCCAGCCCTTTCTGGCATAGTACTCACGATACTGTTGAACTGCCTGTTTCGTTGTGTCCGAATCCATTCCGCAAAGCGTTTCAAATGCATACGGAAGCGGTGCTCCAATTGCCTGCCGAACCAATGCATCTCCCGGAAATCCTATTCCGGATTGCTGCACGGCCCATTGATAAGCATGAAAAATTCCCGTATAGGAGTCTATCAGCGTACCATCCATATCAAATAAAACGCACCTATACATAAGTTTCCCCTTGGTATACAGACGGCGTCAAAAAAGTGATCTTCATGGTCTGGGCAAATTCACTCAGCTGCTTGCGAATTCGTTTTCTTTTTTCATATATATGATCCTTATATACTGGAAAATTCAGATCATCACTATAATAATTTTCTCTTTGGCCGTAGTGAAAACCATCGAAGCCCGCCAAAAACACTTCTGCCGCCTCGCACCGTTTCAGAAGCTGCAAGAGCATCAGGCCCGCATTGTCCGAAATCAAATCGTCGGGAATGAGATAGTTGTTATAATCCACGTACAAATAGTTGTTTTTTTCTGTTTTGGGAATATTGGATGTTACAATCACAAGAGTTTGATTTAATGGCTTAATATCCCGTTCGATAATATCCATCCGTTTATGATTGCTGATAAAACAGGCGTCCATATGGTATTTTAAATCGATAAAATTAACGGAAATGACATAGGGCTTTTCTTTGTCAATAAACTCTAGAATCTGATGATATTGAGAAGAAAGGCTTTTCCCAGGTGCAAGAAGTAAAATTTTTTTATCCCGTATCCGGACGGAAATCTCCTGAATAGCGGCACAATCGTCGATTTTTCTACTTTGAAATTGTGTGTAGAGCCTTTCTATGAGATCCTGATCATATAATATTTTATATTCTTTTGGAATAGATTGGATAATTGTTTCAATATCTTTCATGGTTAACGTTTGTCGGTTAATCAAGTAGGTGGCATAGTTTGGGTGGCAAACGTTGCTGGCCGCGATATGATAGGGCATTGTGTAGCCCCATTCAAAATCCTTACGAATCGGCGCAATATACTCATCATAAATATCCATCACAGTTGTCACATCGTACCGAACGTCTATTTTTTTATTGATATATTGTGTAATGAGCTCTGTTGGGAGATTGCCTGCGCCCCTTCCCATGCCGTAAACAGCTGAATCCAGAATCAGCGTCCGTATTGTCTGAATTTTTCCCAAAACCTGCGCGTTGGAAAACGCCAATTGCATATTATTGTGCCCGTGAAATCCCAATTGTATTTCTGGAGCCATATTCTCGTCTATGATATAAAATCGATGCGAAACTTCATTGCGGTACATGCTGCCCAGCGTATCTACAATATAAAACGCATAGGGGTGCAAAGCATTTATTTTCTCCACCAGCTGAAGCAGTTCGATATCACTATAGAATACTGTACCCACGGGCTGCATAAACACATGATACCCTTTTTCCATGATGATTCGGGCCCATTCAAACGCCTGCTCCACTTCATTTTTATGAAAAGTCAATCGAATCCCCTGGATCCCCTTCCCATCATATGGATCGAGTTGAGATGGATGAAGTTCTTTTTCTCCAATAGCAACCATAGCTACATACATGGAGTTTCTCTTTCGATTCGGAAGAACCTCTTCAATCTCAGCGGTACTGTTAAAAAGGGAGCACTCCTTTTCCTGAACCATTCTAGTGAGAAATCCACATTCAACAATATCGATGTGGGCTTGATCTAGCTTGTCCAAAATTGACATAATTGTTTTTCTGCCAAATCTCCAGTCGTTAATATATCCGCCGTCCCGCAGCGTACAGTCCAGCACACGAATACTCATAGCTCTAATTCCCTTCTTTCCAGCTTTTTTTGAAGAACCCCCCTTACATAATCCAGATCCTTCGCGGTATCAACTGATAGAGAATGGGCTTCTACGGGGATCATCCTTAATTGTTTTCTGTGCTCAATAAAACGCAATTCATTAATGTCCTCAATTGTCTCAAGCACTCCTTTTTTTGTGTTTGCAAAGAAACGCAGCGCATCCATAGAATATGCCAAAACGCCCAGGTGTTTATAGTAGTCAAAAGTCATGCTGGCCTTAGGATGAGGAATTGGGCTTCGGGACATAAAAAGCGCATACCCCTCCTGATCGGTTACTACCTTAATGTTCGTTCATCGATAGCCTCTACTGGGGAATGGATTTGTGTCATCAGGTTAGAAGCAAAAAAATCCTCCCCTGACTCGGGAATGACTTGTTCCAAAATCGGCGCTTCCATTAAAGGTTCATCTCCATTGACACAAAGGTATATATCGGCAGAAATTTTCTGCGCCGCTTCATAAATGCGGTCTGTGCTTGTCGGTTGATCTGCCGATGTCATCACGCAGGGAATCCCATACTGTTTACATGCCTGACGTATGGCTTCGTGATCGGTTGCCACAGAAACGACGTCGATTTTTTTTTGATTTTACTACCTGATGATAAACCCACCAAATCATAGGCCGTCCGCACAGATCCATTAAAGGCTTTCCCTTTAACCTGCTGGATCCATATCGAGCCGGGATAATGGCAGCCGTTCGCATGATAACCCTACCCTTCCTTCGCTAAGCCGCAGCAGCTGATTGCTTTGGCACAGCCAAAATTTGAAACAGTGTCTATGCGCAAAAAACAACAATGCAGTTTGAAGGATTGTCCATTCTAACTTCTTCTCTTTCTTCTTCTCCATAAATTCGCCAGCATTCGAAGCGGCTTCGTAAGGCGCCAACACGTAGAGGTTTCATATTTCTTTTTCACTTCCTCAATTCTTTTCTCTATGATTTGATTGCTTGGTGGCGGTGCAGGCTTTGCCGGAGCTACTTTCCCTTTTGCTCGGGCGCTATGCTCCCGTTCCTGCTTATACAGGTTCCAATTTTCCATAATTCGATCAGACCACATTTTTAGAACCTTGTCGCTGACCAGTTCATACCCATCCGGCACTGCTATCTCCCATTTTTTTGCACAATTCTCCCCATCTTTCATATCGTAGGCAAGCACGCTAGGGAGATGAATCTGCACTTCATTTTTCAACAGCTGCTTTCTGCCGTTGGTTTTAAGGTGAAAATGCAGAATTAGAAAATCTCTGAGGCGTTCGCTAAGCGGTAAAAAGGCTTTGTTATAGATCGAATCTATCCTGTATGTGTCCAGTAGTGCCTGTACGACATAATGTTCTTTTAAAGCGCCATAGCATCCGGTAGATAACGCTTCTGCATCCTCAAACCCAAAAAAAATGTGGCTAAGACGCAGCTTTTGCAGGTTGAGGTTGGCCTGCATATCCGGATTGAGTACGATGCCGCCCTGTTCACATAATATTTTCAGCGCGTAATATTCTTCTACATAGCTCCAGTTTCCATTTAACTGGGCATTTTGGATATTTTCAGGCAATTGTTCAAAGGCAAAATAGGTTTCACTGGCATCAATCAACTTCGCTTTCGGGAAGTTTTTTTGAATGGTGTCCATATATGCCTGAGAAACCGGCCTGTGAATATGAACACAAATGATTGTAGCGGGAATCACCTCTTTCGCTAAAAAATCCAGGATTTTCTTCACTGATTTATCTTGCGGAATATAGGGGTTTAGAAGAAAATCTTTCTGGTATTCTTTTAAAAGATTGATAAAATCTGCTTGAAAAGCTCACGGGACTTTGTCATATTCCAATAAATTTGTTTTGCTGCGCAGTAAATCACTTCATCCCGATATGCCACATCACTGTGATCGATAAAGTTGCGCAGAGCCTGTACAATATCGACCATTTCTCCAACCATTGAGGTGGACAGGGTATCCGATCTACGGTAATAGCAATAAAAAGGCTTGGGTACATAGCCAATTGCCGAATATTTTGTCATCAAGGATGGTATGAGGGAGATATCCTCAAACAGCATTTTTTCATACTGATTTTCTTCCCAAATAGATCTACGAAACAGCTTGTTGACACTGTATGTGATATTATTTCCGTTTGCGATATAATCTGACAGATCCACTTCTCGGCTTGGATAAGAGGAAACGACGGAGGTTCTGCCCTCTTCCACATAAATAATTTTCACATCGCACATTACAATATCACACTGATCTTCTATGGCCTTTGCATACATTTCTTCATACATCTCCGGCTCTACGGCATCATCGGAATCTAAAAACGCAATGTATTCTCCCGTTGCAAGCCGTATTCCGGTATTGCGCGCCATGCCCAGGCCTTCATTTTCTTTATGAATGACTTGAATGAGCTCCGGATAAGTCTGTGCATAATGGTCGCAAATTTGGGCAGAAGCATCCAGGCTGCCGTCGTCCACCAGGATGATCTCCTTTTCCTCAAGCGTTTGCGCTAAAGCGGAATCTACAGCTCGCTCCAGATAATTTTCGACCTGATACACTGGTATAATAATCGAAACTTTTTTATGATGCATAATGTCCCCCTAAATAATGCAGCGTATTTGCAAGCTCATATACCGTTTGAGGGACATAGTAGTTTTTTCCAGAAAATTGCCTTTGAAATTTCCGTAAATATTTTTCAAAATATCATCTTCCTTCCAGAGCACTTTCCCTTCAAACAGTTGATATAGCATTACCGTATTGACGTCCATTCCAAATACGATTCTGCTTGTGAGAGCTGCGCTGGAGCAGACGGTCAGAATCGTCTTGCTCTCTAATCCTTCATTGAGCAGGAATAGTTCCCATGGAATACGTTCCGTATATTTTCTGGTCAGACCCATCTGAAACGCCACATTCTCCGAATTCCTTGGATGTGGCTTCACGAAAAACCGGCCTGGCCCAACAATCTTTTGACAGGTTTCCATCAATGAAATATCATTAGTTTTCAGCCCCTCTGCCCGGAAGGATTGCTCTAAAAATATAAAATCAGCTGTTTGTTCAGGGCTTTGATAGTCGAAAACATGATTTAATATTGCCTTGAAGGCAGTGTCCCCTCTGTTGATTTTAGGCAATGGGCAATTTTTCAGTTCATCTTTACGCACAGCTAGGTGAGGCTCATAAAGCAATACCTTTGTTATTTTATCCTTAATCTTTCGGCCCTCAGGATGACGGTTGATCGGCGAACGGTCTTCTCTTAGAAAATCAATCACATAAGATGAAAATCCATCCTCATAGCAGATGAACTCACAGGAAACCGCATAAAAAGCACTGGCAAGCATACGGGTAAAAGCATCAAAATTAGAAAAATATACTTCGCAATACAGACTAAGTTCATCGCTCAGGCCCCACTGAAATTTTTGATAGATATTTTGGAATAGCTCAGAAATATCCTCTTTTTTCCCTGAAGAACATTTCTGAATCCATTCCCTGGTTCGGGCAAAAATAACCCGGTCGAACAATCTGATTTCCTGCAAATGCGGTAAATATGCTTCGCCGTTTGGCAGCATATCGGTTAATAGCAAATCAGCATTTCGCTGTGCGAGAATCGTCCTTTTCATGTGGATTGCAGTAATAAGCTGGTAAACAGAATTTACCACAATTAAAACACGATTACTCAACATATCCTTCCTCTCCGTTTTTAGATCGTTCCCATATTCTTTCTATTGATGCTGCCCTCGGTGTACAAATAACAAAAACCTTCTGCAAACAGTTTCACCATTTGCAGAAGGTTTTATTCGATTGAGATGGATAGCATTTGATCACAGCGGTGGCAATGGCGCCTGGAATGGCTCTAACGCTCTTCAGCGCAGGGCCGGTTGCCAACGCAATTCTTCCAAAGCCATCATTTCATCAGCAAAGCGACAAAATTTCAAATCCTTTTAAAAATTCGAAAGAGCTACCTTCTCACTATTCTATTTTGCATAATCTGCCCCACAAGTGTGCCAAGATCATCACAGGCTGTGCTCACATGGTTAATTCCCGCTCGACAACCATGATTTCTTCTGCACGCAGAAGCCGAAGGGAAACGACGCCGGGCTCCATTTCAATTTCGTGATAGACATTTCCCACGCCGTGCCGCGCAGCAGGCACCGCTTTGATCAGCAGTTCGCCATAGCGCGCAATTTCACGGCGGTATTCGCGCAGGCACATCACAACTTCCCCATCCGTGTTAAAGCAATCATGAAGCAGCCTTTTGCCGCCAAACACCTGTAAATTCAACCCCGTAAAGGAGAAAGTAAGCTTCACGTCGAACCGGTTCTCTAACAGTTTGCGGTCGATTTTCAGTCGATAGTACCGGCGCTTCCCATACGAATATAGATAATAGCCGTAAGGCAGCGATACTTTTGAGGTTTCCTCCAGGGCGATAAGGCTCGATAAATCTTTTTTTACAATCTCCTTTGTCTCCCCATCTACAGAGAAATAGCCTTCCGCGGCTTCACACCGGACGGCGTGCCCGTCTGTATAAACAGAGCCCTTCGCAAAAACGACATGATTCCCAATGAGATGAAACCGCATCGCTTTCGCTTTGGATAAAACGATCACCTGCACATTGCCCTTTTCAAATCCGACTGTATCAACCGGAAGTTGTGTGACTTCGCCGCTTGCAGACAGGCTGGGCGCAATGCCGGGAATCTCCATAAAATAGCAGATGGTTTGCTCCCCCTGCGCCACCTTTGCAATGGGTTGGGCTAAAACATAATCAAAATCCACGCCCGCCACAGATAGATGAAAGGGATAAAAGAACAGGGAACCCGCCTTAATATCCACTGGCGGCAAGGAAAACTGCTTTTCTCCGCAGTTAATTTGTACACGGACATCATGAAAATCCGGAAATGACAGCCCGCGCTCATAGGCAGAAACAAAAAAGTAACCGGAGCCACTCTCATCCATGCGCACCGAGCAGGAAGGGCGAGAACGATCCATTGCACCAGCACGTTTTTCCCTGGGAAAGAACGCTTGCTTCACTGCCACCCGCTCATCAAACCGGTTGATAAACAGATGCAGGAGCCGCAGCCGATCACCGTGCGGCCGGCACCTCCCCCCACCTGCTGATCGGAGCCTGAAAATCATAATCAATGATTGGATAATTATTCGGGTATCCCGTTATGCGGCTTTCCTGCATCAAACGGTCATTCGGGTTTCTACCGCCGTGATACATATAATAGCCGATCCAATTCATTCCCGACGCAAATCGGGTAAAGCCCACCCCGTAGCCATCGTTTTCATGAATGATCGGGCGGCGGTGCTGGGTGACCTGGTTGCCAGGGCCAAGCTCACAGGAGGCATAGGGAAAATCACCAAACCCGGATTCATTGCCTGTTTGGATCTCATGCAGGTCTCCGCCAATTTCCGCTTCAGTTTTGGCAGCAGATATTTCAAACCGATTCGCCGGCACGAGCGGTTTTCTGTTCTGCGTCCAAGGAGCTTCCGGGTAGCCGCCAAACATCGGTAAAAACGCTTGATCCGGCGTGTTGGTAGGCCATGCTGTCATGGTGAAAAACGGCGTTCGAAAGCCTGCCTGCTCCGCGAGCTTGCGCAGCGTGTGAATATGAGAAATATTTCCTCCGTATTCATTCTCCAGCTGCACGCCGAGCACCGTTTCGCCATCGAAATAGGGCTTGATCTCCGCTGCGAGCCGCTTCCAATAGCGCTCAACACACCGCAAATATCGGGGGGCGTCACACCGCTTTCGCGGCATTCTGTTCACATAGCGCGGAAAGCCGCCATATACCACCTCGCCATGGCACCAGGGGCCGATGCGCAACACGCAGGGCAAGCCGGTTTTCCGGCAAAGGGATAGAAAATGGGCAAGATCCTTATCCCCGCTGAAATCGAATACCCCTTCCTCCGGCTCATGGTAGTTCCAGAAAACATAAGTGGAAACAACCGTGATCCCCGTATCCTTCATCTTGAGCAGCTCCCGCTCCCACATCTCCCGCGGCAGGCGGCTGAAGTGAAGCTCGCCTGCAATGGGCAAAAACGGCCTGCCGTCTTTGGTGAAATAGAGGTTGTTCGCGCCATACCGGCTGGAAAGATTGCCAAAATGAAAGCCCATCTCCTTGACCTTCCTTGGCACACAATTAAAATGAAACGCCAGCATTTCATAAATCTCCTTTCTTCCCTATCCAAAATCATGTGTAATCAGGCGGCCTACGCCCGTTCCATCCAGAGCACAAGCGCTTCTCCCGGTAAAAGCTCCAATTCAATGGTATCCGCCCGGACGGTACGCTGGTACCGCAAATTCGTTGGCGGCGCAGAGGCGACCATTTGGGCCATACCGCAAACTTTTACAGAATTCTTGATTTGACTTCTTTTCATAGACATTATACAATATCCAAAAGGGCAAACCTTTCAAAAAACAATTGAAAACTTTCGAAATCCTGCCATAAAAATGGGGATAGAACTATGAAATCCGATGAAACCGGCGTTTTAAACAAATCTGATCTATATTTTTCATCGCCGTCGCCAACAGCCAAGAGGCTTTATTACTATCTCATCAGCGCGGGGCACTTTTACTGTACGGCAAACTATCATTTAATCCGCAAAAATTATGACAGCCTATTGGTCACACATATCATAGACGGCAGCTTTACCTTTGTCGTCAAAGGGCGCCATATCACCGCGAGGCAGGGCGATACCGTCCTTCTGGATTGCTTCCATCCGCATGAATATTATACCAATGACAGCTTCGAATCCATCTGGGTGCATTTTAACGGGCCGGATTGCCTCAACTGGTATCACGAAATCATCCGCAACGAAGGGAATTTAATCCAATCCGGCAATCCGGAGCAAATTGAGGGTTTGATCTTTCGCCTATATGACGGCATTCGAACGGCAGACGCCACCCCCGAAATCGATTTATCGTTGGAGCTTTACAGGCTGCTGGCGGAGTTTGCGCGCCCGCTGCGAAGCGAAGAAAACAGCCTCCACTACGAGGCAAATATCCGCGACGCCAAGCAGTATGTCAACGAGCATTTAAATCAAACCATTCGTGTCGGCGATCTTGCTCAGGCAGTCCATATGAGCCCCTCGCATTTCTCTCGGGTTTTTAAACAACAAACCGGTTTCTCTCCCTATGATTATGTGTTGGTATCCCGGCTAAACCGTGCAAAGGAATATTTGCAAAAAACAAGCATGACTGTTTCCGAAATTGCATATGAGGTCGGATTTAACAGCGATACAAACTTTATCTTCTTTTTTAAAAGCAATACCGGGCTTTCCCCCGCCAAATTCCGCAAGCTGAAATTTTAATATCCCCCAATCGGGCAATGCTTTTGAGCGCTTTGCCCGGTTGGGGGTTCTTTGATTGATATCCGCATACGCAGCGGCAGGGCGTCCAGCTAAGAGCAGGCGCTCAGGGAGTGATCAGCCGCGCCATTCTACTGCATCTGCCATGCTTTTTCTCGGCCTGGCGGGAGGCGCCTCCTGCGCATATCCCACGGCCATCGCCGCGAGCAGTTCCCCATCAGAGCCCAGCCATTCGCACAGCTCCGGATAGGCAAAATAGGTATCGCAAATCCACAGGCTGCCAAGCCCCAGCTCTGTGGCCGCAAGCGCCATATTTTCAACCGCGGCCCCAACAGATTGCGCGTTACAAAGCTCGAACACCCGCTCTTCCAGCGTTAAAGCGGCATGGAGAGCACGGCCCATCGGGTTCACAATAAAAATCAGCACAGGAGCCTGCCGCATAATACCCAACGTATGCACAGCGCCGCCGAGGAAACATGCGCTGCCCGGCAGAAGCGGGCTGTTTTTTTCTCGCTGCAAGCCCCGCTCCATCGCCTGAAGCGCTGCGTCTTTCGCTGCTCCGGTTGCCACGATAAAGCGCCATGGCTGCCGGTTTTTTGAGGAGGGGGCAAGCAGACCCGCCTGCAAAATTTCTTCCACCATATGTTTCGGAACCGGCCGCTTCAGATATCTGCGGATGCTCCGCCTAGCTCTGATTTCCGGAAGCAATGCAGCATCTCCTCCCCCCATTTCATTCCATAACGTCCAATAAAGCCAATCATTTGCACTTCTCTAACTTTTCCCGTTTTTCCTGCTTTTCCACTGGCCGGATATAACGTGTCAGGTATTTTTCCGAAACGGCCAGTAGTGGATACATCACTGCGGTGACCAATGCACCCTTTACCGCATTGAGCGCCGTGGCTCCGCCCACCGCTGTGAGCAACACGGCTCCCGTTAGCTCGGTATGCAGGAAATAGCGGAAGAACAACGGTGCGATCAGGTAATTTCCCGCCGCGCCAATCACAATCATAATGAGCGATGCGATCACACCCGCCAGCGTTAGGCAGGCAGCCCGGGAGCGAAAGCGGCCTAAAAAGCGTTTATAAAGCAAGGCAAACGGCACAACATAAGCGCACCCCACCAGAAGATTCATCAGATTGCCGAAGCCCATCTGTGAGCCGATCCCACGCACGAGCAGTTCCAAGAGGTTTTTGATGAGCTCCACCACAACGCCGACGCCGGGCGATAGCAAGGCACCTGCAAACGCGGCCGGTACATCGCCGAAATCAAGCTTCAGGTGCTGAAGCCCCGGGATTGCGGCAAAGATCGGAAATTCCAACATCATCAGGACGAATGCGATCGCCGACAGCAGGCTAATGAGCACGAGGCGGACTGTTTTCTTTTGCATAGCAGACAACTCCTTTTTCCGCTGTCAACGAAAAAGCCCTGTATCCGCAGATACAGGGCGCTCAGACGCAAAAATGACTGCGCCGCTTCTTTCATCCGGACTATGACCGTCGGCTCCGGGATCGCACCGGAATCGGCCTAACAGCTTTCACCGTTGGCTCGCGGGCTCGAAGCATTTTGCTCCATTACCGCCGGTGGGGAATTACACCCCGCCCCGAAGACAGCAATTTACTTTATCTCTATTGTATGCACACAATCACAATTTGTCAACAGCAGGAAGAAAATTTTTCCGCTCACTGGCTTTTGCCCTCCTAGGCATTATCATCCGCCTCCAGTTGCTCCTGTAGCTGCTCCCACTGTGCATACAGGCGCTCCTGCTCCTCATGCAGGGAAGCAAGCTGCTGCGTCAATTCCAGCACTTTTGCATAATCCGCCGCAATTTCAGGCCGCTCAAGCTGTGCGTTGAGCGTTGTGATTTCCTCATCCATCCGGGCAATTTTCTCTTCACAGCGGGCAATGCGTCCGGTGAGCTTACGGCGCTCGCTTTCACGCTCCTTACGCAGCTTATAGGCATTCTGCTTCGGCTTTTCCTGCGCCGCCTTTGGCGTGGGTGGCTGCTCCTCCAACGCCTGCACATAATCATCATATCCTCCGAGGTATTCCTTCACCCCATCATGCGTCAGGTGGAGCACACGGTTTGCGATTTTATTAATAAAATAACGGTCATGGGAGACGATCAGCATGGTGCCCTCATAGCCCGCAAGCGCATCTTCCAGCGCCTCGCGCGAAGAAATATCCAGATGGTTGGTCGGCTCATCCAGCAATAAAAGGTTTGCCCCGGAGAGCATCAGCTTGAGCAGCGCCGTACGGGCCTTCTCCCCGCCGCTCAAATCCCGCACCAGCTGATACACATCGTCTCCCTGGAAGAGAAACGCGGCTAAGGCGGAGCGCACTTCTGTCTGCGTCATCGCGGGGTAGGTATCCCAAATCTCAGCGAGCACCGTTTTCTCCGGATGCAGACCCCCGAGGCCCTGGTCAAAATAGCCAATCTGCACATTCGTCCCAAAGGTGAAGCGGCCGCCGTCCGCCGGCGTTTTGCCTAGGAGTACGCGCAATAGCGTCGTTTTGCCGCAGCCGTTTGGCCCGAGGAGGAAGGCGCGGTCGCCGCGCCGGATATGCAGCTCCACACCGGCAAACAGCTTCTTTTCATCAAACGACTTTTGCAGCCCAGAGGCCAAGATTACATCGTTCCCGCTGACCATACGCGGCAGGAATGCAAATCGGAGGCTCTCCAGCTCAGCTTCAGGCGCTTCCAGCTCCGCCTTCATGCGCCCAAGCATCTTCTCCTTGCTCTCGGCGGTGCGGATATTTTTTTCGCGGTTCCACTGCCGCTGCTGCGCAATGATCCCCTCAATCCGCTTGATTTCCCGCATGGAATTCTCATAGTGCTTTTGCTGCACCTCGCGCTCCTGTTTTTTAAACTGTTGATATTCCGTATAATTCCCTTTCAACAGTTTCACATGCCCGTGCTCCATTTCCATGGTGCGGTTGGTAACGCGGTCAAGAAAATAACGGTCATGCGAAATAATCAGCGCGGCGCCTGTGAAATCGCGCAGGAACCCCTCCAGCCACTCCACGCTCTCAATATCCAAGTGGTTCGTCGGCTCGTCGAGCAGCAAAAGATTGGCCCCTGAAAGCAGGAGCTTGCCGAGGCTGAGCTTTGATTTTTGTCCACCGCTGAGATTGCCGCAGGGCTGACCGAACTCTTTTTCCGCAAAGCCGAGCCCCATCAGCGCCGCGCGCGTCCGGCTGCGGTAGGTAAGGCCGCCCATGCGGTCGAACCGCTCATTCAAGGCCTGTTGCCGGTCGATCAGCTCATTGAGGCTCCCCTCCCCCAATTCCAGCTGACAGGTTGTTTCATTCAACTCCCGCTCAACCTGCATCACATTCTGAAAAACGGAAAGCATTTCATCATAGATGCTTCGCGTTTCGTCTGCGCAGGCATGCTGCTCCAGGTAGCCGATGCGCGCCTGCTTGGAGAGGAAAGCCTCGCCCGACGTTGGCTCCATCTCCCCCGTAATCAAGCGAAACAGCGTAGTTTTGCCCGCACCGTTCACGCCGATCAGGCCGATCCGATCATGCTCGCCTACCTCAAAGGAGACATTGTCGAACAGCTTTTTTTCGCCGAAGCTGATGCTTAAATTGTATGCGTGTAAATATGCCATTGATTTTAACACCATTTTCATTTCAAACTGTCTGTTATCATAGCATGTTTCCGCCATCCAGGCAAGAAACAAAGCAAAAAAGCAAAGCGGCGCAATGCACCGGGTGCATTGCGTCGCTTTCTTTGTTTATGCCGGATCAGCTTGATCGCTGCAAATCGCTTTTGTTATGCAAGCGCCAACAGGTCCACCATCTGTGTTTTGCCCTCAATCTTCGTGCTGAACACAGCCTTCAGGAGATACTTGCTGACGGTGATATAGGTTTCCGGCCTGCCGTTCTGAATATCCAAACGGTATGCATTTGCCGCAGAAGCGCTAATGACAGCCTTGAGCGAACCGCAACCGGCAAGCTTTGCCCAGTCGATCGCCTTGAGGGTGATCGTCGCGGTGGCGAAATCGCCGATGTCGAAGCTAATCGTTTGGCCCGCGATCATCGCGTTGATGCCGTCGGCCGTCAGGTCAATATTCAGGTCGCCGAGCATACCGGATACCAAGGAGCTCATTTCATCCAGCAGCGCATGCACCTGATCGTTCAGCGAACCGCTGCTGATGGCGCGCGCAGCGCGCGGCAGCAGGTCGAGAATGGTGTTGAGCGGATGTTTCATCAGGTCTTCCACCAAGTTGACAATCGGCGTCAGCAGAGCGCTGAACGTTGTATCGGATGCGCCGTTTGCCTTATCGTTTTCTTTTGCCTGCGTGTAGCGAGCAGTAAACTCCTCAGAAGAAATAACACCCTTCAGCCCAAGGCTCTCAAAGATCGGGATAATCCGCTCATATGCGCCATAGATGTAGTCTCCCTTAGCGTTCGTCTTGTTCTCCATGGTAAACACCATAGAGATCAAGCCGCCCAGCGGACGGAACAGGGTGATCAACGCATCGCGGAAGCCCTCCTTATCGCCATCCTGGAATCCCCAGTCGCCATTGGCAAAGGTGATTGCGTCATAGGCGTCGTAGGTATCATTCTCAGCGGCAAGCGCGGCAATTTTTTCACGTGCGCCGGTAAACTTCTCTTCCGGAATCATTGCAACAAAGCCGGAGGGGCGCATTTTCGCCGCCGCGCCAGAACCAACAATCGCAATTCCCTCCACCAGCGGGCCGAGCACGCCGAAGAGCTTGAGCAGCAGGCTCATATTCTGGTTGCTGAAGAAGGAATATTTCGCAACGCCCTTCAAAGAGCCATTGGCGTTGTAGGCAAGCGCCGTCTTAAGCAGAGAGGCTAGGAGCGCATCTGTCGCGGCAATATTAGCGCTCAGCAGGGGACGCATGCCCGGCACCTTCAGCTCCCAAACATAAGTGGGCTGATACGCGGCGATTTCATCTTCAAACATATCGCGAGACGGCACCAGCGGCTTGATCGGATCATACATATTCTGGATCATGGTGTACTTCTCCATGGCTTCGCCTGAAATCTGAGGCCTCAGGCTAGAGGGAAGCGCGTTATACCGCTTTGCCGACTCCGCGACCACGTCGTTGTTCACTTCGTCAAATTTGATGCCCGCGATGTATGCTTCGAATTCGAGAACCTTTGCATAGTCGGCATAGTCCTTGCACTGCTTGTAGAGATTCATAACTGAAACATAGGAGGTGGAATAGCCGTTCGAAGCATTTGTGACAACATAGCGGAACGCCTGAATGCCATCGAAAACATCCTGGATGGCCGACAGCTCGTTTTCATTCAGCTTGTCATAAGCCGCCACGGCCGCTTCCGCCTGGGAGGAATCCTTCGTCTCATTAAACACAACGCACGCCAGCCGCATCTGCTCGATCACCTGCGGGGCGGCGCCAGCCTTCAGCTCAGTGGCATAGGAGGCTGCTTCCTCGATACCCTTCATGCAATTTGCACTCAAATGGTTCTGTATTGCCGCATCCGCTTCGCAGTACACTTTGATCGCCGCGAGATATTCTGTGTTCGCTACGCCGCCCTCATAATTATTCTTGTTGGGCTTTTCGGGCAGCACCGTTTCGCAGGGGTTCTGCGCCGTGTAGCAAAGGCCTATCATCTTGGCCAAATCGGCCGCGCGCGTCCCCCGCTTTGCGTTATAGGAGCCATCCGCATACACATAATAGAAGTAAACGCTCGTGCCGCTAATATAAAGGCCATCCGCATACATCCGCACCAATTCCGGCGCGGCTTTGAATGCGTTGATATAAGCCTCCAGCGCCTGCTGCTCTTTTTCATCTGTAAACTTAGAGCTGGTAGAAATTTTAGGCTTGCCTTCATGTAGGGGAGCAACCAAGGCAACGGCTGCATCACGCGCTGCATGCGGCCCAACATATGCGGAAAGGTTCTTCGTGACCTTCATCTTATTGGCGGCGCCAGTGCCTCCATCAAGGAATGATTCGCGGTTCACCACTTCACGCAGGAACCACAGCATCAGGTCGATATCCATCGCATCCTTTTCCGCCTCGGTCAGGGCTTTACAGGCGTTCACGGCCGTTTCATAAAGCGCAAGCTTTTTGTTATACGCTTCTAATTTTGCAGCATCCGTAGGCACTTTTGTAGCAATGTTCGTACTATCCGCTTTCAAGGCGGTCAAGGCTTCCTTTGCAGCCTTATAAGCATCGCTCTCGCCGATCTCTGCAATTGATTCCTGAAGGCTCTCCACTTTCGCTTCCACTGCGGCGGCCGCGGCCTGCGCCTGCTGTGCAGCTGCTTTGCCATCTCCCGCTGCAAATACGGGGGACATGGAAGAAACGGCCATTAAACCGGCCAACAAAGCGCTTAACAGCTTCTTACTCTTTTTCAACGTTTCTTTACCTCCCTTATTCTAATGCCGGACGTCCGTGCTGAGAAAACCTCCTTTCTCCAAAAATCCGTCTGATTCGGACATATATCCGCAGCTTTCATCGATCCATAAGGATGACGCACGATGATGAGGATGTCCGAACAGATTTTACGGTCGTTTTCATTCTAAAATGTTAACTCAGCATTGTCAAGATGAATATAAATGAAAAATAATCGGTATTATTTTATATACAATCTGCCGTCATGCATAAAAGAGATACAATTGATCGAATGAGGAGATCTGATCACCCAGTTTTTTTGATTCAGCGGCTTGGGCCAACGTAACGGACGCCGCATAGGCGTTGGGCAGTTTCTACGATCAAACAAGGCCCCCTGCGGCACAAGCCACAGGGGACCTCTCTCATTTGTTCTGTTTCACAGAAGGGCGTTTGCCTTATTTCTGCCAGTCGTAGTTATAGAAGCGAACCTTCACCGGATCAGAGGTTACAGTGTTGCCATAGATATCTTCCACTGTTACCTGAATCCAGCAGGAATGCGCGCCGACCACGCTGTTTTTCGCACGAATAACCGCAGTCATACCGTCCGCAGCGGGCTCGATATCCGCCTCCGGATCGTCCACAGACCAGTTGGCATACTGCCAGGTGATGCTCTTAACCGTTGCGCCATCGTTGATGGCAACGCCGAGCGTAACAGGCGTGCTGTTCCACCGCTTCGTCCAGGAAACCTTCTGATAGACTACTTCGCCAACGGCTGCGCCGTTCTGCGTGATAGCTACACTAGTGACTGCTGTGCCGAGATCAAGCGCACGGAAGGCTGCCGTCAGCGCCTCGCACGCCGCGTCAACGCTTGTCTGGTTAGCAAGCTCAGAAGCAGCAATCATTTCGGCCTCGGCCAGCACTTCGCTGATCTGAGCCTGCTGCTCTGCGGTCAGCTCTGTGCCCTTCACAAGGGCAATCGCCTCATTGAGGGCCGTCTTATCCGCGCGCACGCGCACCACGCAGCTCACAGTGAAGCCGCCATCCTCTGTGGTGGCGGTGATCTCCGCATCGCCAGGGCCAACCGCTGTGACAACACCGTTCACCACGGTTGCCACACGTTCATTGGAGGAGGCCCAGGCAGCATTCTTATTCTTTACCGTGACCGGTTTAAAGCTAAGGTTCAGCGCGAGCTGCTCGCCCTGAAGCATGTTGGCAGAGGTGCGGTCGATGGAGACATCCGTCACCTTGCCTTGGAAGAACGCAATCAAGCGCTCGAAGAAATCGATCAGGCCGTTTGTGCCAACACCGTCTCCAGTGATGAACCCGAAGGACAGGAAGTCAAGCACGCTGTCGGCCCACTTGGCAAGATCGATCAGATCCTGGTTGCCGCTGTCATAGAGCTTCTGGAACACAGCGTTCCACCGCTCGTTGAAATCCTTCAGCGAGCCGATCGCGCCGTCCGCTGCGCCATCCGTGCCTTTGAAGATGGTGTAAGCCGCGCCAAGAATCTTGTCAACGCCGTTGTCTTCCTTATACATCTTCGCAAAGGTATTCAGCACGTCGCGCAGGCCCTTCTTGAGATCCTCGCTCATGCCCATCTTGTTGGCGATCAGGTCTGCCACGATGTTGATGTTATCCTCATAGAACGCAAGCTCCACAACGTTGCGCAGAATCACGGTGACGAAATCCGCCTGGTCGATGTTTTCGAGACGGTACGCCTTCTCGCCGGACTTGGACGTATATGGCGTGACCGTGCCCACTGTGAGCATGTTGAAGTCATAGAGGAACGGGATCTTCAGGTTGACCGGCTCGCCGTTGATCTCAAGGCCTGCCAGCGCATCAATGATGATCTGGGTCAGGTCAAGATTAAGGCTGAATTCAAGGTCGTAAATCGGGCGGACCGTGTCGAGCAGGACAAAGATTGCCTGCGCGGTGTTTTCAACACAGACCTGGAGGCCGCCGTTATTGATGAAATAGAGAATATTCGGCAGGATCTCAAAGACTTTGTTCACCGGATCGGTATAAATCTCCTCAAGCAGGTTGAGCACCGGCGTGAGGATCGCGCTGAGCGCAATGCTGCTATCTTCCTTGACTGCCGCGGCATAGTCATCATACGACATAATATCGTCCGGGTTGCATCCGAGGCTTTCGAGGATCGGGATGACGCCGGTCTTGTAGCCCGGGTAGCCATTAGCCTTCACCACACCGAGAACCTCCAGATCCTGATCCGCGAGAACGGTTGCGAGGATCGGCGTGAACGGTGTGAGCGCCTTGGTCAGCGCCGCGGCGAAGCCGTCCTTGTCGCCGTCTTCAAAGCCCCAGTTGTAGCCTTCCGTGACCTCATCCCAGGAGGAGAGGTCGATGCCGACAATGCCGAGAATCGGCTTAAGGTCGACGCCCAGTCCGCCGAGCAGGTCCTTCACCATCAAAACAAGAGAAGTGAGCGTCTCGTTGGTGTAGATGCCCGTAATATAGGATTTAATGAGCTCGCTGAGCTTCAAGGTATCCTTGCCGCCCAAGATGAGCATCATATTGTCGATGAAGTCCGGCAGGCGGTCGGAGATGTACTGCGCCTGCTCTTTGGTCCAATCCTCACTATAAGTCACGTTGTTGATCACAGCGCCGGCCTCGCCGTTGGCAATGGCCTCGTCGGCCGCATCGGAGAACGCATAGCTCATCTGCTTAGAGGCATACTCCTGCGGAACGAACAGCTCAGTGACCGCCGCGATCACGTTATCCGGGTTGTTGCCGAGGTTCTTGAGGATGCCCATGATATCATCGCCAAGTTCGATCTCGGAGCCCGTCATCGACCCAATCAGCGCGAAGAGGGAATCCATGAAATCCTGATCGCCCAGCATCGGCAAGATATAGCGAAGAACCGCCAGCAGAGTAGCTTCTTTGTCAACAACAAGCTGGCGCCGCGTGCCGCCCGTGCGGCCGCTCGGCGCTTCCACCAGCGTACCCTGGCTCGCAAGCATCGCCTGGTTGATGGTCGGCAAAACAAGGTTTGCTTCCGGTGCAACCAAGCCAAGGACTGTGGAGAGGAGGACGTTCAGATCTGTGAACATCGCATCGCTGAGGTTAATCCCTAAATCCGGGATCAGAGTGGGCAGGCTCATCACCAGATCATACAGATTATCGGCGTTCAAGCCAGCCAGTGAGAGCAGAGAGGTTTTATAATACGATACCCAGTTGCCGAAGAAGGAATCGCCGATATCCAGAATCGGATTAAGCTTAGTAGCCTTGAGGATCTCCCCAATGATGCCGAACTCCATGATGTAGGCAAACTTCGGCAAAAGCTCCAGCACGGTTGAAACCGGCTCTACCGCAACTGTATCCTCCACCCAGCTGAGCAGCGGCAGCAGGATCGCACTCATTAACTGCTCTGTGGTGGTGTAGGTGTTGTAGGTAGCTGTTGGTACGATATTGTCGCACTCTAGCATCTCAAGCAGTGGAAGAACAGCATTGTTGTAAAGGTTGACAGCGTCCATCCTGAGATACGCGTCAACAATAATGGTGGTATGCTCCGACATTGCTTGATTGGTCAGCACAGAGCGCAGGATGGGAGCTAAGCCGCCCAGCGCCTGGCCAAGCGCGGCAACAAAGGTCTCCTTATCATGCACGCCCCAGGAAACATCTCCGTTTACATTAAACTGGGACCAATCATTACCGGCAGCGTTGAGCGCCGCAATGACGCTGCCATACCTGCTGCTGTCAAGAACTTTCGACAACGTATTGGGGTAAACGTTGAGATTTAAATCGCTAAACCTATCCAGGATCAACTGACCGGTAAGCTTTATGCCTAAAATTTCTGTAAGCTCCAGATCCTTCAACGCATTCACAAGCATTGGATAAATAGCTGTGACAATGGTATTCACCATCGCATCTGTATACAGCCCGGTCTCCAACGCCCCTTGGATAGCCTCTTGCAGCGTCCCCTCAATCCCGAGCAGACCAGTAACCTCTTGGTTCTGCATGAGGGAATCGATCTTTGTGATGGTTTCGGAGAGCTTCTCCTTTGTCACATCGTATTCCTCGCCCTCGGTGCGGGCGATATCGCCGGGCAGGATGTCGCGCGTTGGGTATTCCGGCTCATACTTCTGCCAGCCGGACATGCCCTTTGTCTCCACAAAGCGGTTATACTCTTCGAGCATTGGGGCCAGACGATCATACTTTGCCTGAAGCTCGGCGGAAACGGTAATGTGCTCGAGGATATTGGCCTCCACACCGCCGATGGCCTCTTTGACCGCTTTGTAGTTGAGCAGCGTGATTTGGCCAAAGTCGCTGTAGTTATCAATAGCTTTATCAAGCTGCGCTTCTACGCGATCGGTCAGCGTTGTGTCGATGCGGGCGGCATAGCTTTCAATCGCAGCCCACTTCTCCTCGCCAAAAACACGGTTCAGCGTATCAGCATCATATTGTGCAAGCTCGGCCAGCTTCGTCTTTGCGTTGGCCTGCCGATCATTGATGAGCTCATCCGTGGTGAGCGTGGTCAGATCGGTGTTCAGGAGATCGTCATTAAAATAGACCAGATACTCCTCCACCTCAGTGGAAAGCTTGCGGGCCTCAATTTCGACCTTCGCGTTGTGGATAAACTCCGTCACATACGCCGTGCCCTCCGTGAACACACGGCTGACTGCGGCGGGCTTGCGGGCCGTCACCATATTATACTGGGCAGTGGCCTCCGCCCAGGTTTTGGTGAGGTCTTCATCGGAGATGGTTGCAAGATCCGTTGCCGCAATCAGCGCGTCGATTGTGGCCTTGATGCCCTGCAACTCGATAACCTGCTTTTCCACCTCGACAGAATCAATAAACGCGTTGATCTGTTCCATCTTGAGGCCGGTTTCACCAAGCGCATAGGCAATCGCCTCGGCGGTGCAGCCGTTGAGATTCGCCCTGAGGGCGTTCATCTCATCGAGCAGCGCTACAAGGGCGTCATACTCCATCGCGGCAGGGTCGTTCTTCATCTTTTCCGCGATCTGCTGCGCAAACTCCAGCGCAAACTTTTTGTCGCGCGCGGTAGTCGCATCGCTGATGAAAGCTTTAATCGCGGCCTTGTCGAAGAAGTGGTTCATCACCGCGTCGTTGCCCCACAGGGAGCAGGCGTCCACGGCGGCCTGGTTTGCATTCACAAGCGCCACAAGCTCTTCCGACGTCATTGCGTCGAGATCACTCTTGAGCAGCTCTTCTGTGAAATAAGAGCCAAAGGCCTTGAGCTGCGCCGGGATCTCTGTATTGGGAGCCGTTTCCGTGCGGCTCCAGCCATTCGGCTTGAGATAGTTACAGGCGTTTCTGGTGGCGTTAGCAAAACCTGATCTCCACTCATGACGGCCGTGCGCCCACAGATATTCCACCGCTGTGGGAATAGAATCCGGCAGCTTGGAAATGTCGCCATCCTGTGCAAGCAGGAGATCCGCTATGTCGCGCACGATCCGAATGCCATAGGTACGTTCCTGCGGCTGATCAGGTTGGCTGAAATTTTCCAATCAGCATTATTCCCGTTCATCCCACCAACAAATGCTTTGATGGCTGTGCGGGCATTCGCCAACTCGTCGCCGACAACGCCATATTCGTTTTGCAGCTTTGTCAGCACAGCCTCGGCAACGCCGTGCGCGGTATTGGCCGCGTTGTCGTTCTTGCTGGTGTGATTAGGAGCTTCCGCCGCTGCCACCACCCAGAAGGCTTCGGCTGCCGCCTCAATCTCCCCGGTCGGGTCGTTCACGACCGTGATGTAGTTCTGCGGGCTGCCCCAAGACGCATGGCGCACCCCGTCCGCCTTCAACGCCGCCGCCAGCGCATCATAAGGATCCGCCGCCAGCGCCGTCAAGCCAACGCTCAGGCTTGTCATAACCATCAAAACAGCCATGAACACGCTCAGCGCCTTTTTGGAAATTTTCATGTGCATACCTCTTTTCTTTTCACGATTCCTGTGCATCACCTTCCTGTGATCCCCGGCCCTTTGCACAGGCCTTCTGCAAACGTTTGCAGGGAAGCCGGTTCATATTCCTCTGGTCGTTCCAAAAAAGCCTATCACATCCCTTTTTTTGTTGGAATTCTCTAAGGTGCTAGAGTCTTCCTTAATTATTAATAATAAATGAATATTCGAATTTATTATTGCCGTTCAGAACTTAACAATTTTTTAACATACTCAATAAAAATCCTGTATCTACAAGCTTCTTATTGTTTATATGCCTTTTTCTTTCCCTCAATTTTCTTCTAAACCCATATTTTGTTTTTCTACATAATGTCGAAATAAAATTCCATTTTCACAACGTATTGTCGATTTTAGTTTAACATATAACGCCCCTCCTACTTTGTGCATTTTGCACAAAACAGACTAGGATCGGATTTTTTAACAAGACGCCCCCATTGGTAATTCCTTGCTAAATAATTCGCATCGTTTCATTGAAAAAATGCCTTTCATTTCCCATCGATATGCCATTTTTACAGACTGGCATGAAAAAAGCGGAGGAAAGATGAGCCGTCTTTCCTCCGCTTATATTTTATTTATTACCTTTGAAAATGCTTAAAATATCAAAATAGCCGTCGTCATCCGGGCCATAGGGGTTCTTTGCAGGTGGCGCTGTCGACCGCTTCGGCTCTGGCGGCAACTCAAAAGAAGGGCGATCCGCCTTTGGATCTTTTCCCTCCGCCTCCACAGCGGCGGCGCCTTTTTCCATCGCCTCTTCAAATGGGGATTTTGCCGCTGCCGGTTTTGCAGATGGCGCCGCCTCGGTATCCCCCCGCGCCCCATCTTCACCGAAGCCGGTTGCAACCACGGTAACAACCATTTCATCATCCAGCATATCGTCAAAGGAAACGCCCCAGATGATCGTTGCATCCGGATGAGCCTCCTTAGCGATGATTTCAGACGCAACCTCCACATCCTCCAAGCCGATATCATCAGAAGAGGTGATGCTGATAATCACACCGTGCGCGCCGTGGATGGAGGTTTCCAACAGCGGGCTGGAAACTGCCGCATTCGCAGCGGCTTCCGCTTTATCCTTCCCACTGGCATGGCCAACGCCCATATGCGCATGGCCCGCATCTTTCATAACAGCGGTAACATCCGCAAAATCCAAGTTGATGAAGCCCGGCACCTTAATCAGCTCCGAGATGCTTTTCACACCCTGAAGCAGCACGCCATCCGCTTCGTCAAACGCGTTTGCAAGCGTGATCTTTTTGTCGGAAACGTATTTTAACCGTTCGTTCGGGATGATGACAAGGCTGTCCACATGCTCCGCCAGCTCCGAGATGCCCTGCTCAGCCTGCGCCATGCGGCGGCGGCCTTCAAAATGAAAGGGCTTTGTAACGATACCGACGGTGAGAATCCCCATCTCCTTGGCAAGCTGTGCAATCACCGGCGCTGCACCGGTGCCGGTGCCGCCGCCCATGCCTGCGGTGATGAAAACCATATCCGTGCCTTTAAGCGCATCCGCGATCATATCATGGCTTTCCTCAGCTGCGCGCTGGCCCACCTCAGGGTGTGCCCCAGCGCCCTGGCCATGAGTCGTTTTCTCACCGATCTGGATTTTATGGGTAGCCTGGGAGTGATTGAGCACCTGCCTATCCGTATTCACGGAGATAAATTCCACGCCCTGCACACCGGAGCGAACCATACGGTTCACGGCGTTTCCGCCGCCTCCGCCCACGCCGATGACCTTTATTTGTACTACATTTTCAAAGTCGTTATCAATTTCAAACGGCATTCATACGTCCCCCTATTGAACAATCTATGTAAAACAAACCGAAAAAAGCCACTGCAAATGGCGCCGCCTCCGTGAGCCGCGCACCGTATCCTGCCATCTTGGCATAAAGATACAGGATGATTAGTAATATACTAACACGGCGGGGGGTAAAATTCAATATGGTAGAAAAAGAATTTGGATATTTTTTCGTTCCGCCCGCCTTTCCATCATGCTCCGGCCTGTGTTGCCGGCTGGGAAGCCTTGCTTGTCTGGGCTGGTTCAATCGTTTCACTAAAAAAGGCTTTTTTGGGGATTGTCAGATTAATGCTGCCTTTTTTATCCGGATTACTCTCCTCCTCGCGTGCAATCACCTCTTGGCCGAGCTTTAGCTTCTGCGCAAGCTGATCATCTTCTCCCAGCAGCATCTCCATACGTCCCTGGTAGACCACCCGGATATCCCCAAGATCAGATAAATCGATTCGCGTAATTCCGGAAAGCCCTGTCTCCTGCACAGCATCCAGCAAATGGTCAAGCACCGTTTTTTCCTGCGATTGGCCGTTTGCCTGCTGCTCACCCACGGTTTCACTTGCCGCGCGCGCGCTTTCGCTCTCTTGTTCCTTTGGCGGGAAGCTCGCCTGTTTACCGGGCGAGGCGCTTTTCACCTCAACGCCCTTGAGCAGGGCAGCTCCCTCGGGCAGCTCTGTCGCACCGATCTCCAGCACTTTGCCGCTGCCTGTCATGATGAGATAGGAATTTCCCTGCTGCACGGCGAGCTTGAGCTGTGCCTCCTTCACGGTAATCACCAGCTTGTCCGGCAGCTTACGCTTGATGGTGACAGATTCCACATAAGGGAGCTTTTCTGCAATCCGTCCGGCCGCCTGCTCTGTTTTGCATAGGAAAAGGTTTTCCCCTTTGGCAATGCCAGAAGCCTCTATGACCTCTTGTGCCTGATAGCGGCTATTTCCCTTCACCTCAAAATCCGCAATATGAAAAAACACCGTGAACGTCAGCACCGCGCCCACGCAGAGAAGAAGCAAAAACAGCACAAGATAAAGGATTGCCTTTTTCCTGCGCCGCTTCTTCAACGAACGCAATTGCTGCTCGCGCCGGATCTCATCGCGGGAACGCGGCGTCTGCTCCGCCTGTGCAGGCGCAGCCGGCCTCTTCTGCGGGCCGGCTGCCCGTTTTAAATTAGAATTCTTCTTCTGTTTCATCGCAGATCTCCCTCTTGATTTGCGCCCCAATCGCCTGGAGGCTTTCCTCAATCTTTTCATATCCCCGGTCGATATGCCGGACGCCGGTGATTTCCGTGTTGCCGCGGGCAGACAGGCCTGCAATCACCAGCGAGGAACCTCCCCGCAGATCGGGAGCCACCACCGGCGCGCCCGATAAAAACGGCACGCCCTCCACAACCGCAACGCGCCCCTCCACCTTGATATGCGCGCCCAATCGCATTAGCTCACTAACGTGCTTATAACGGCTTTCAAATATATTTTCAATAATAACACTGGTGCCGTCGGCAATTGCGGTCATCGCCATCACAGGCGCCTGCGCATCGGTTGGAAAACCCGGGTAGGGCATCGTCCGCACCGTGTGCACCCGATGGAGCCGGGGCGGTGCGCTGATCGTCAAATCCCGCGCGCAGATGCTGATATCACAGCCAGCCTCCTCCATCACGGGAATGACCGGCCCCAAATGCGCCGGAATAATATCCCGCAACGTCAGATGGCCGTGCGTCACCGCCGCAGCGGCCATATAGGTTGCGGCCGTAATACGATCTGGAATCACTGTGTGTTCTGTGCCGGACAGGGCCTTTACGCCGTTTATGACGATTGTTCCCTCACCCGCGCCGTGAATACGCGCGCCGCACCCGTTGAGAAAATCGGCAAGATCGCTGATTTCCGGCTCCCGCGCCGCATTGACAAGCACCGTGCGCCCCTGTGCCGTGGCGGCGGCCAGCATGATGTTTTCCGTAGCGCCTACGCTTGGAAAGGATAGCGCAATCTTCACGCCCTTCATCGGCTCCGGACAAACACAGTCGAGCCTACCGTGCTCCTCCTGAATCTCCACGCCAAATTGCCGCATAGCGGAAAGATGCAGATCGATCGGCCTCAAGCCAATTTCACAGCCGCCCGGTGTGGACAAGCTTGCCTTGCCCATCCGCGCCAAAATCGGGCCGAGGAATACCACGGAAGAGCGCATCTCCCGCATCAGATGATCTGGGATATCGGAGCGTTCAATGCTTGTGGCATCTATCGTGACCGTGTTGCCCTCCCGCTCCACCTTACAGCCGAGATAGGTCAGAATCCGGATCGCCGCGTCTACATCTGTCAGCCTGGGGCAGTTATGTATGACGCAAGGCTTATTGGTCAAAACGGCAGCCGCAAGAATCGGCAGGGCGCTATTTTTAGAGCCGTGTACCCTCAGCTCCCCGCTCAAGCGCTTCCCGCCTTCAATGACGATTTTCTCCATTGTCGCACACCCTTTCGCATAAAAACACAAGCGGGCCGTTTTGCCGCCCTGCAATATACTATGCATGGGGTGAAATATGCGTGAAAAGAGAAAATGCGCCGGAGTGGATTGAGCGATCTAAATTTAGGAATGTTGATCCTTTTGGGCCAAGCCTGCAATCACTGCGTAAATCCGCTCGTTTGCATCTGTAATCGCAAGGGCCTTTGCGTTTGCCTCAAGCTGCCTGCGGCGCTGTGGGCTGCTCAGCAGCCGATCAAGCTCCTGAGCCAGGCGCTCTCCTGTCAAATCTTTTTCCTCGATGAGCACTGCGGCATCTTTGCTGACAAGCGCCATTGCGTTATGGTATTGATGATTTTCCGCTACATTGGGGGAAGGGATCAGGATGGACGCCTTCCCCATCGCCTCAACCTCGCTCAGGGAGCTTGCGCCGGAACGGCAGATCACCACATCTGCCGCCGCCATGCAACGATACATATCGTCAATATATTCCCGGATAATCACATGCTTTTCGAGGTCAGGATCCACACCCCTGTCCTTAAGCGCATCCTGCACCCACAAACCGTACTGCCCCATGGCATGCATAAAATAGCAGTCCGCCTGCTGGTGTCGCCCGGCGATTACCTCTACCATCGCACGGTTAATTGCTTCCGCACCCAGGCTTCCGCCCATGGAAAGCACCAGCGGACGATCGTCGAGCCCCAGCTCAAAGCGGGAAAGCGTGCGGTCTGCGCGCAGCAGCTCGCCGCGCACGGGAAGCCCCGTCACGGTGCATGGGTTTTTCGCATTCAGATATTGCTCCGCCGCGGGAACGGCGAGCATCACCTGATCTACCTTTCCAGCAAGCACCTTGTTTGTTTTGCCTGGAAAAGCGTTTTGCTCATGAATCGCGGTTGGAAAGCCGAGCTTTGCCGCCATGCGCAGCACCGGCCCGCTGACATAACCGCCAAAGCCCACCACCACATCCGGCTGAAAATCGAGCAGAATTTTTTTGGCCTGCGCGGAGGATTTGAGCAGTTTGGAAAGTGTGCCGAAATTGCGCTTTATGTTCTCAAGCGTCAGCCTCCGCTGAAAGCCGCTGATATCGATCGTTTTAAAATCATATCCCGCGGCGGGGACAAGGCGCGCCTCCATTTTTTCCGCAGTGCCTACAAACAGGATCTGTGCCTCCGGATGGCGCTCGCGCACCATTCCCGCAGCTGCCAGTGCGGGATTGATATGGCCGCCCGTTCCACCGGCGGCAAATAAAACCTTCATAAAACTTTCCCTTTCTGTTCCTAACAATCTGAGCGTAAAAATTTTTCCCGATGTTGTTTTACATTTTCCGCACCCTGGAATAGCGTGATACGGACAAGACGATTCCCATTTCCATCAACAAAATCATCAGCGAGGTGCCGCCATAGCTGAAAAACGGCAGGGAAATGCCCGTATTGGGCACCGTGTCCGTAACAACTGCAATATTCAGCGCCACCTGAAGGCCCACTTGAAACACAAGCCCCATGGCGAGCAACGCACCGAATCGGTCGCGCGCCTTCATAGCGATAACGAAGCCACGCCACACGAGCAAGCCAAACAGGATGATAATCGCGGTTGCTCCAATAAAGCCGAGCTCCTCGCAAACGATGGAGAAAATAAAATCATTCTGCGGCTCAGAGACATAGAGGTGCTTCTGCTTAGAATTGCCAAGCCCTGCCCCCAAGAACCCGCCGGAACCGATCGCATAGAGCGACTGGTTGGTTTGCCAGCGCGCTCCGAAGGGATCGAAATCCTTATCCAACCATGCCGTGATGCGCTTTGCCGCATAGGATGGCAACTTATCTGGAAAGATCACAAAGAAAACCACCACCGCAATCACCGCAACCGCGCCAATGACAAACCAGCGCATTTTGACCTCGCCAAAAAACATCATCGCCACGCCGATTGAAAACATCAAAATCGTACCGGACAGATGGTTTTCAAGAAACACAAGCCCGCACATAAGGCAGATCACTGCCGCATAAAAGAGCATATAGAGCGTGGAAGTTGCCTTGCACGGGTTAATCAGGCCGTTGGTTTTATCACGCAGAAAATTCGCCGTTCTTCCCCGGGAGGGCGTTTTATCAATAATCTGCCGGTGGTGCTTCTCCATGCTCCAGGCACAAAAGAGCACCAGCGCCACCTTGGCGATCTCCGAAGGCTGGAAGGTAAAACCGCCTGGCAGCGGAATCCAGCGCTTAAAATCGCCCAGATTGGTGTGATAAAACAGCACCACAACCAGCAGCACAATCGATATTGCAATGCCGGGTATGGCAAGGTACTTATACCATTCATAGTTAATCTTCGACACCAGGAACATCAGCACTACGCCTACAATGGCAAAAATCAGCTGCCGTTTAAAATAATAGGTGCTGTCGCCATCATTATAATAGGCGTAGGTATAGCTGGAAGAAAGCAGCATAATCAGGCCGATGGTCAAAAGAGCGAGCGTAAACATCATAAAAGGCACATCAAACGCATCCTTTGACATCAGTTTACGCAGCGCAGAGACCTTGCTTGTACCCTGGGGCTGCATTCGGTTGCGGTTGCGCGCCGCATTCGCTCTGTCTGCCATGATCAGGCCTCCTTCGTTTCCATCCGGCCGGGAATTCTCAGCCGAAATACATAAGCAAAGCTCCCAAAGCCCCGCCCAAGATCGTGATTGCGCTAAACACAAAAACGATCTTCGTCTCTTTCCAGCCGGACATTTCCAGTCCGTGATGAATGGGGGTCATTTTGAAAATACGCTTGCCAGTGCCCGTTTTATGCTTCGTAATTTTAAAATAGGTGCGCTGGATAACCACGGAGCCGCCTTCGATTACATATATAATGCCCACCGGCACCAAAATAATCGGGCAATCCAGCGAATAGGCCAGCGCCACTACCATACCGCCGAGGAACATAGAGCCGGTGTCGCCCATCATAACCTTGCCCGGATACCAGTTCCAAATCAGGTATCCGCCGCATGCGCCGGCGAGCGCCGCGCCCATGATGCTCACGCCCATCGCCTGCCGCAGAACGCCCATGATCGCAAAGGAAATTGCGGCGAGCATCGTCACGCTGCCGCACAGGCCGTCGATCCCATCGGTAAAATTGACGGCATTGGTCGCCGCATAGATGACGATAATGCCAAATAAATAATAGACAATCGGATGAAGAGGAATATTCCCCAAGAATGGGATATACATATACGTTCCGTTTGCAATATGCAAAGAGGCAAGGTAGGCCACCGCCACAAGAAGCTGTGCGGCCGTCTTTTGCTTTTCCGTCAGCCCAAGGTTGCGTTTTTTGACCACCTTGATGTAATCATCCGCAAAGCCGATGATGGCAAAGCCAAGCGCCATCAGGATGCCTCCCCAGAGCTTTGTGTTCGCGTTTGCGCCACTCAGGTCGGCCCCCTGCACGAGATGCCCGCCTAAAAAATAATCGGTCAGTGTCACGGCCAAAAGCGCTGCAATTGTGGCGATGATGAACATAATGCCGCCCATAGTAGGCGTGCCCTGCTTTTTTTTATGCCAACTCGGTCCGATATCCAAAATCGTCTGCCCAAATTTCAGCTTGTGCAGCCATGGCACCAGCACGATACCCAGCAGCGCCGATACCACAAAACCGAGCACAGCGCATAGTATGATTGCAACCGTTGTGTTCATTTGATTTTCCACCCCTCATAAATTGCTTCGATTAGCTCCTCGAACCGCATGCCGCGGCTCGCTTTGAAAAGCACGGCGTCACCCGGCTGGAGCGTGCGCAGCAGCTCTTCCAGCAGCCCATTTTTGTCAGCCGCATAAAAGCACTGTGCAATGCCCGCCTCGTTAGCTGCCTGCGCCATCCTGGCTGATTCGGGCCCACAGGCAAAAAGAAGCGCAACGCCCTCCTGCGCCGCAAATGCTCCAATTTGCGCGTGCGCCTGCCCGGAGAGCGAACCGAGCTCCAGCATATCGCCCAACACAGCGATGTGGCGCTTAGCATCCAGCATCCGAAGCGCCCGAATGGCCGCGCGCATGGAATCCGGGCTCGCATTATAGCAATCCTCCAGGATTGTCACGCCATTTGCCTGCCTGACGCGCTGGCGCATCCCCGCCGGCTCATATTCGCCCAGTGCTTGGGCGGCGGCCTGCGGCGCAATGCCCAGGATGAGCCCCGCCGTAAAGGCCGCGAGCGCATCATAGACAAAATGCATTCCCACCACAGGCATCTGGACGCTGACGCTGCCATAGCCATAGTTGATCGTGAAGGAGAGCTCGCGGTCACTCTGCGTGATTTTCTGCGCGCGGATGCGGCAGCGTTCCTCTTCGATTCCATAATAGAACACCGGCCGCCCTTTAATTTGCGCGCCTGCGAGCAGCGCATCGTCCCCATTTAGAATTAGCGGCGCGTATTCATCCATTCCGTCGAGCAGCTCCAGCTTCGCCTTGCGGATATTTTCTCGTGAGCCTAACTGCTCCATGTGGGAAACGCCTATGTTCGTGATGATCCCCACCGTCGGCGCGGCGGCGCGCGCCATGCGGGCGATTTCCCCGAAGCCGCTCATGCCCATTTCAAACACTGCCGCGCCGTAGCTTAGATCCAGGCCGAAGGCCGTCATAGGCATGCCGATCTCATTGTTAAGGTTCCCCTCGTTTTTTAAGGTTTTATATCGTTTTGAAAGGACGGCGGCCGTCATCTCTTTCGTCGTCGTTTTACCCACGCTGCCTGTCAAACCCACAACGGGGATTTGAAAAAACTGGCGGTAGTAGCCTGCCAGCCGAAGCAGTGCCTCACGCGTATTTGCCACTCGGACATACGGCCCGCGACAGTGGATGTCACGGTGCACCATCACGGCCGCAGCACCCTCCTCAAAGGCCTTCTCCACGAAATCATGCCCATCGAAGCGATCCCCCTTGATGGCGATGAACAGGCAGCCTTGCGAGATCTTCCGACTATCGATACAAACGCTTGTAACTTGCGCTTCCCCATGCGCTTCTCCCTTGCAGGCCAGCGCGATTTCCCCGATTTGAAGCGGCAGCATAGGCGTCTCCCCTCTCTGTTAAACCTCTTGTTTCAATTCTTTTAAAACCTGCGCTACAATCTCTCGCTCGTCATAGTGGATTTTCCCAGCTTTTAAAACCTGATAGGTTTCATGACCTTTCCCGGCGAGCAAGACGATATCGTCCTTTTGCGCCAAGCGCATGGCAAGGCGAATAGCCTTTGTTCGATCCGGCTCGACATGCACGGGGATGGGAGCTTCCCGCATTCCCTCCAGCACGTCCGCAATGATTTGTTCCGGTTCCTCGGAACGCGGGTTATCCGATGTAACAACCGCCACATCCGCAAGCCGCGCGACTACAGAGCCCATTTTGGGGCGTTTGGTTCGGTCGCGGTCGCCTCCGCAGCCAAATACGCAGAGAATCCGCCCGTGTGCGATCTCCCGCAGGGAGGAAAGAATATTCTCCAAGCCATCCGGCGAATGGGCATAATCGATAATGACGGTATAGTCCGTATTGGTAGGAACCACCTCGATGCGGCCCTTGACCCCTTTTGCCGCGCGAAGGGCGCCCAACGCTTGTTGAAAGGGAACGCCCGCCTTCATGGCGCAGAGCAATGCGCCCATAGAATTATACACCGAAAAATGGCCGGGAATGCCAAGATGCACACGGCCGATCATACCGCTGCCCACCAATTCATATTCCACACAGTCCGGCAGATCGCGCACGTTTTTCGCCGTGAAGTCGGCGCCGTCCTGCCGGATAGAATAGGTGGTTACCACGCTTTTTGTGCCCTCTATCATAGCGGCGGCCGAGGAATCGTCAAAATTGATAACAGCTTGCTCTGCCTGCTCAAAGAGCTTGTGCTTTGCCGCCCGATAGTTTTCAAAGGTGCCGTGATAATCGAGATGATCCTGCGTCAGATTGGTAAATAGTGCGATATCAAAGCGCAGCCCCGCCACCCGCTGCTGTGCGAGCGCCTGGGAAGAAACCTCCATCACACAATGCGTACAGCCCGCCGTTACCATCTTTTGGAAGAGCTCGTTGAGCTCATAAGGGTCCGGTGTGGTGAGCTGGGCTGGGAACACCTCATCCCCCGCCATATTCTGCACAGTGCCGATGAGCCCTGTGCGATACCCCGCGGCATCCAAAATTTCTTTAATCAGGAAGGCCGAGGTTGTTTTGCCGTTTGTTCCTGTTATGCCAATCAAATGAAGCCGTTGCGCCGGATCGTGAAAAAGCGCTTCGCACATGAGTGAATAAGCGGCCCTCGTATCTGGCACGAGCACTTGGCAGGAAAGCCCCGTATCAGCCTGCGCAATCACTGCGGCAGCGCCGCTCTCAACTGCTTTCGCCGCCAGCGTATGGCCGTCAATGTGATTTCCTCGGATGCAGACAAACGCGCATCCAGGCTTTACCTTACGGGAATCATCAGTGATAAATGTGATCTCCGGGTCGAAATCCGGCAGTTCCGGAGTAACCCGCCGCAGCAATTCCGATAAACGCATTGCCGCACCTCCATTTCTGAATCGAATATAGTTTAGTATAACATAAAACTGCATGCTTTATGGTGCCGTTTTGCTTTTTCTCTGCGCATTTTCTGAAATGCACCTTCCTAGTGCATCATAAGCAGACGAGCACGCTGCACGCTCTGAATTG
>ADJS01014541.1_pt1 | contig 53311 bp, 64 predicted proteins | sample 268128 | NCBI WGS metagenome assembly ADJS01 (sample SAMN00007486, study PRJNA43253) | human gut metagenome | isolation source: feces sample TS28 | reverse complement strand
CCAGACGCTCTATCCAGCTGAGCTAACGGCGCGTGTCCTTTCAGACAGCTTGTGTATCATAGCACAGCGGCTCCGAAAATGCAAGGGGTATTTTCACATTTCCGCCTCTTTTTTGCACGGACTGGAAAAATGCTTGCAATGCGCCCGTCCGGCGCATATAATATCCTATTATTTTACTTGCATTTTCAAGAAAGGAGCGCCCCTATGAACATCTTCCATTCCGTCGCCGAATTAGCGGGAAACACCCCGCTGCTGGAGCTGTGTCGCTACGAGCGCAGGCACGGCCTGAACGCCCGCATCCTTGCCAAGCTCGAGTGCTGCAACGTGGCGGGCAGCGCCAAGGACCGCGTGGCGAAGCACATGATCGAACGCGCCGAGGCGGAGGGAAAGCTCGTTCCGGGGAGCGTCATCATTGAGCCGACGAGCGGCAACACCGGCATCGGCCTCGCCGCGATGGCCAAGGTCCACGGCTACCGCGTGATCCTCACCATGCCGGAGAGCATGAGCGTGGAGCGTCGGAATCTGCTCAAAGCCTACGGTGCGGAACTGGTGCTGACACCGGCGGCGGAGGGCATGGCGGGCGCCGTGAAGCGCGCGGAGGAGTTGGCGGCGGCAACACCGAAGAGCTTCATCCCCGCACAGTTCGACAATCCCGCGAACCCCGAGGCGCACTATCTCACCACCGGCCCCGAGCTCTGGCGCGATACCGACGGCTGCGTCGATCTTTTCGTCGCTGGCATCGGCACGGGCGGCACATTCTCCGGCACGGGACGCTATCTCAAGGAGAAAAATCCGGACGTGAAGCTCGTGGCCGTCGAGCCGGCGGGCTCGCCGCTGCTCTCGGGCGGCAAGGCCGGGCCGCACGGACTGATGGGCATCGGAGCGAACTTCATCCCGAAAAATATGGACGTTTCGCTCATCGACGAGATCATCTGTGTCCGCGAGGAGGACGCCTACGCCGCAGGCCGCGATATGGTCGCGTGTGAGGGCGTGCTCGTCGGCATCACCGCGGGCGCCGCGCTTTGGGCGGCGACGCAGCTCGCGCTCCGGCCGGAGAACGCGGGCAAGACCATCGTTGCGCTACTGCCAGACGGCGGCGAGCGCTATCTATCCACGCCAATGTATCAGGGGGAATGACCGATGTCCGATAAAAATGAGATCATTCGTTCCGCCGCCGCGCAGGTGGCGGAGAACTACCGCAAAAGCGATATTTTGATGTACGGCGACGCGCTGCGCCTGCCGAGCCGCACGGCGGTCATTGAGATCATCCGCGACTTTCAGAAGATCCTGTTTCCGGCCTACTACGGCGACCGCGACCTGCTGAAGCTCCCGCCGGAGCAGTACAGCGCCCTGCTCATGGGGCACGTCTACGACAAGCTGCTGCGCCAGCTTGAGCTGGTCATGCCGGAGGGGGAGGAGGGCGCACGCCGCGCCGAGAAGGTCTGCGAGGCGATGATGGAGCGTCTGCCCCATATCCAGGAGCTGCTGCTCAAGGACCTGACCGCCAACTACAACGGTGACCCCGCGGCCTCGAGCCGGCAGGAGATCATTCTGTCCTACCCAGGGATGTTTGCCATCTTCATCTACCGCATCGCGCACGAGCTGTATCTTGAGAAAGTGCCGATGATCCCGCGCATCATGACGGAGTACGCCCACTCTCAGACGGGCATCGACATCAATCCCGGCGCGACCATCGGCGAGTATTTCTCCATCGACCACGGTACCGGTGTGGTCGTCGGCGAGACGACCATCATCGGCGACCGCGTGCAGCTCTATCAGGGCGTGACGCTCGGCGCCATGTCGCCCGCAGGGATGCACCACAGCGCGGAGACTCCCGCCCGCCGTCACCCGAAGGTCGGCAGCGACGTGACCATCTATGCCGGCGCGACGCTGCTCGGCGGCGCGACGGAGGTCGGCGACAACGTGGTCATCGGCGGCAACGCCTTCCTGACCGAGTCGGTCGAGAGCGACACCAAGGTGAGCATCAAGAAGCCGGAGATGACCTTCCGCGTGAAGGGCGGCCGGTTCTGAAAACAGAAATGGAAAAGCCCGCATCGAAAGATGCGGGCTTTTCTAATGGGCAAAACAGAGGCGAATTCAGAAGCCTGGAGGTATTGGCGCACACATGCGAACGGGCTGGCTATTCCTCCTCGAGCGGCAGGGCGACCTGCGTGACGAACCTCGCGGGGTCCTTGTGCTGCGGCGGGCCCTCGAGATAAATGCGGCGGAGCTTCCCCGTGGGCGTGAACCCATGCTGCCGCGCGTAGGCGCGGAGCTTCTTCTCCGCGGTGGGCAGGTCCTCATAGGCCCCGTGGTGGTAGAGACTGAGCGCCGGCGTCGCGGGCAGCGTTACCACATGATCGCCCTCGCTCTCCGGCGGGACAGCCGCGCAGAACGACACCTTGTTGGGGCGTCGGATGGACGACTCTACGAGGTACATCGCTCTACGCCGTGCAGGGGCTTCTCAACACCGCACTTTATATCGCGCTCAATGTGCTCTTTCTCACGGTGTTTTGCTGGGGCGTGATGGGGTATTTGCTCTCCGCGGTCGTGGCAGACTGCTTGAGCGCGCTCTTTCTCATTTGCAGGGAAAGGCTCTGGCGGCAGCTCCGCCCGGCGCCGCGCGCCGCGCCTTGGCGGCAGATGCTCGCCTACTGCGTGCCGCTGATCCCCACGGCTGTCTTCTGGTGGATCATGGGCGTGTCGGACCGTTATCTGGTGAAATGGTTCGTGGGGAGCGATGCCAACGGCATCTACGCCGTTGCCTACAAGATACCGACCATCCTGACCATCCTCGCCACGGTGTTTATGGACGTCTGGCAGCTCTCCGCCATCGCCGAGTCGGGCGACCGCCGGGCGCAGGCGCGCTTTTACGCGCGCGTGTGGGACGCGTTCTTCTCCGCGGTCTGCCTCTGCGCGGGCGGCATCATTGCGTTTTCGCCGCTGCTCATCCGGCTGCTCGCGGCGGAGAGCTACTATGACGCCTGGCGCTATATCCCGATCCTCACGCTCTCGATGATCGCGGCGGCGTTTTCCAATTTCATGGGCAGCGTCTACGTCGTGACAAAGAAGAGCACGGCATCGCTCTGGATCTCACTCGCCGGCGCGGCGGCAAACATCGCACTCGATCTGTTCCTCATTCCGCGCATCGGCGTGCAGGGCGCGGCGGCTGCCACATTCCTCGGCTGCCTGCTCGTATTCCTGATGCGCACGGCCAGCGCGGGAAGGCTGCTGCCGTTCCGCCTTGCGGGCGGGAAGCTCGCGCTTGGCGCGCTCGTGCTGCTCGTCCAGACGGCAGCGATGCTGCTCCGCCCGCGCGGCTGGCTCGCCGCGCAGGGCGTGAGCCGGAACGTTCTCTTTATCCTTGCGCTGCGCCCGATGCTCGCCGCCGCGCAGACGGTGTTTCAAAGAAAGTAGGTAGTTTCCATGATTTTAACGGCATTCCACGGCTTCTGCATGGCGCTGGCGGACAGCGTCCCCGGCGTCTCCGGCGGGACGCTCGCCTCCATCCCGTTCATCGCCGCGGCGGAGCGCACGGCGCTGAAAAAGTTCCGCAGCGCGCCGTTCGCCCTGCTCGGCATGGCGGTGGTCGTAGGGCTCACGCTGCTGCGCGGCTCATCCGCGCTGGGAAGCGTCAGCTTCGCGTCGCTCTCGCCGCTCTCGCTGCTTTATATCTTCCTCTCCGGCGCGGTCGCCATCACGGCGATGGTGCTGCTGGGCATCTTGGGCTCGTCCATTCTGCTCATCGCAGGCGTGTATCTGCCCGCCATTCAGGCTGTCCGCAGCTTCCTGCACATGGAGCTTTCCGTGCTGCCGGGGCTCTTCGCGCTGGGCTTCGGCGTGCTCGCGGGCGTGGCGCTGTCCATTCACGCCATCCGCACCGCGCTGCACAAATACCGCAGCGAGATGGTCTGGCTCATTTTAGGGCTGATGCTCGGTTCACTCTACGCCATCGTGTATGGAGCGGTCAACCTGACCGTACCGCTTCCGCCGATGAGCCTTGTGACCTTTGACGCGCCCGCGCCCCTGCTGGCTGGACAGCAGCGTGCGGCTGCTCATCGCTGACCCCACAGACTATTCGTTCCCATCGGGTCATACCCTGTCCTCGGTCATCGGCGCGACGATTTTGACGAAAACGGACCGCCGCTTCGGCTATGCGGCCATCCCGCTCGCGGCGCTCATCGCCTTTTCGCGGCTGTATCTCTATGTCCATTTTCCCAGCGATGTGCTTGCCGCGGCGGTGCTGGGTGTTATGATCGGCGAGCTGGCCTTTTATGCTGACCGAAGGTGGACGGAGCGCAGAGGGACATAAGGCATTTCCCGCCATCTCATTCTTTGAAATAAATCCTCAAAAAGACACACAAGCCGGAGGCTCCCATAACGAGGGAGCTTCCGGCTTGCGCGTTCAATTCAGATGCTCCAGCGCCGCCGCGACGGATACTTGCAGACTTGCTTCGATCTCCAGCATCGAAACGGGCTGCTCCAAAAGCTCTGCCGTGGAAACGGGAAAGCGGCCGCCTTCATGGCTGCGCAGCAGATAGATCAGCCCAAGGGTCATCGCGTTGCGCTTCGCCTCGATGATCGCGGCCTCCTCCTCATAGCCGCCCGTCTCGCGCAGGGCGCGCACCAGTCCGCGGCGCATCTCAGCGAGATAGGCGGGCTGATAAAAGCCGCCGAACACCGTGAAGTCGCGGAGAAAATGCGCCTCCAGAAAGCAGAGGAACAGGCCCGGCAGCAGCGACCCGTCCCGCAGCCTCTCCGTCAGCGCCCGCGGCGTGAGAGGGACGGTCACAGCCTCGCCCAGCGAGTTTTGAGCCGTCAGCGCCGCTGTGCCCGCGCTCTCCCGCAGCCGCAGAGGAAACAGTACCGTGCGGCGGTCGAGCCCCCAGAAAAAGTGCGTGCCGCCGGCGTCTCCCGTCCAGCAGCCGGAAACGCCGTCCAGCTCCCGCAGAAGCGATGCGCGCAGCTCCTGCCGGAACAGCATTTGGCAGGTGAGCGCGTCTTCCGTCCGAAGATCCCTTTCCAGCAGACGGGCGGTGAGCGTCTCCATCGGCATCCAGAGGTACTGCGGCGCGCGGTCGGTGAAGTACCGCTGTGAGAGCATGGCGTTGATGACCGTGGTCTGTTCCCGCAGCGTGCCGCAGCGCTGCACACGGTCAGAGAGCAGGACCTCGCGGCAGAAGTGCTCCAGCGCGTCGGCTGTGCGGGGCGAGCAGGAGCCGCGCTGCGTCTCCTGCCGCAGGCGGTTCAGCGCATTGTCTACCATGTCCGGAGAGATGCCCTCCACTGCGGCCACGCAGGCGTGGCGCAGCTTGAACGGATAAAACGGCAGCCGCAGGCAGCCTCCCGGCGCGGTGCAGTCGTAGACCAGCATACCCCTCGGGTAGACATTGTTGTCCAGCCTCGGGTTGGCACAGGACAGAAACGGAACGACCGCCCCGGTCTCGCCCTGCAGCCGCAGCCATTGGTCGCAGAGGATCGTGTCCTGCACGGTCATGTACTCGAACGCGGGATGATGGTGGTTGGCGGTGGACAGGCAGCGGCGGCGCCGGAGAACGTCCGCACATTCCCCGGCGGTCTCCACGCCGAAAAAGGGCGTGAAGTAGTCCCGTACCTCTGTCAGCAGGTCCTCCGAGGGCAGAATGTCCGGCAGCGGCCGGTGGTGGAGCTGCCCGAGATAGGTAAGCAGCGTTTCGCCGCCATGCCGCCGCAGCAGCTCCGCGGCTGCCGGATAATTTTCAGCAAGTGCCGTCATTTGCTCCGTCATTCTCTGCCGCCTCCAGTCGGATCGAAAGCACCGTGTTGTTCATGTTCATGATGCGCGTATAGGTCTTTTGGTCGGTGAGCCGCTCGAGTAGGCTGATGTTGTTCATCTGAAGGATGTCCTCGTCGTCCACGAACGCCAGCGGGTCGAAGGGCGCGCCGTCATCGCGGATACGGACGATCAGGTTGCCCTCCTCCAGAAGCAGACAGATGTCGATCATGCTCACATGCTCGTTGTGGTTGATGATGTTGAGGGCGGCCTCCTCAAAGGCGATGGCCAGCAGGACGCCCTTGTTGCGTGGGATGCCGTTCTGTTGGCAGAACAAGTCAATCTCCCGGTGGATGTCCGCGACGTTTTCCGCCTTTCCCGTGATGGAAAAGCTGTGGCAGCTCCGGTCCGTCTGATCCTCCAGCCCGAGGAGGGCGACGTTCCCACAGGTCCGCTTTTCCCGGAGCAGCGTGACCGCGGGGGACAGCAGCTCCACCAGCAGGCACCAGACGGCCACGGCGGGGACGCTGCGCCAATGGAGCCGCGAAATGGCCGCCACGCAGAGCAGCAGAAGCAGTATTTTGAGCACCACGTTCTGCAGCGTCAGCAAAAGCACGGACAGGCGCTGCCGCTGAACGCTGGGATAGAGCCTGGCGAGCAGGTCGTTGAGCCAGAGGAAGGGCAGACTGAGCAGCATGATGCGGAGCGAGAGCACGGTGTCCGGCTCTGCGGCGATGCCGTAGGAGTTGAGAAACGGCGCGGAGAAGCAGAACAGTCCCGCCATGAGCGCCGCGACGAGCGCATAGGTGTACTTGGACAAAAGGGAGAGCATCTTCCGCAGCCCGTAAAAGTCGCGTTCGCCGTAGAGCATACTGCCCAGCGTGGAGATCGTCTGCAGCGCGCCGCCCGCCAGAATGCGCAGGATGAAGCGAAGCTGGCTGTACACCGCGTAGAGCGCCACGCCGATGTTGCCCACGAAGTACATCAGAAGCAGGTTCACCGTCAGGCCGGAGAAGATGCGTGAGGCCTTGTCTGTGGCAAAGGAGGAGCAGGACGAGGCCAGCTCCCGTCCGGTCTCACGCAGGTCGTCGGCGCGCAGGACAGAGCGGAAGGTGCGTTTTTTGGACAGAAGGTAGGGAAGCACCACCAGAATGCCCGCCGCGTTGCCGAGCAGGGAAGCCGCGGCCGCGCCGGCGACGCCCATGCGCAGATACTTCATAAAGACAACGTCCAGCACGATGTTCACTCCGTTGGCGGCAACGACCGAGCCCATGGCCAGCTTGGAGCGATCGTCCAGAATGGCGAAGCTGGAGAGAACGAGATTGACGCCGACAAAGGGCGACGAGAGCAGGGTGAAGAAGGCGTAGCGCGCCACATCGTTCGCGATCGCGCCGTTGTTGGACAGGACGCCGCTGAAAAAGCCGCAGAACGGCAGCAGGCACCAGCAGAGAAGCCCGCCCGCGAGCGTCAGAAGAAGGGACAGGGTGAAGACCCCGTTGGCCTGACGGAGCCTTCGCTTGCCCAGCAGGATGCCCGCGGCGACCGGGCCGCCGGAGGAGAGGACGAAGCCGAATAGCTCCGCCACATCCACAAAGCTGTCGCAAAGGCCCGCGGCAGCGACGGCATCAGCGCCCAAAAGGGCGCCGATGAGCATAAAGTCCACAACGGAGACCAGATAGGCGGAGGCCGTCACCACCGTGCCGACGCCGAAAAACTCCCGCGTCTTGCTGCGTATGATGGACTCGTTCCGCAAGTATTCATATCCCATTTTGCTTTCCGCCTTTCGCGCTTCGGAACGGCCGCGCACCGGTGCGCGGACCTATTCCGGATCTCTGAGACATTCGGTATCCAGCATTCCCAGCTGGCCGGCGACGGTCGTGACCTCGACCTGCAGGCAGGTCAGGTTGGATGCCGTCGCGATAAAGTCGATCATGGAATTGATCGCGACAGCCAGAGCGAGGGCCTCGCCGGGGATGCCGAGCTGGGTGAACATGACCGTGTAGCAGGTCAGCGCGCCGCCGGGGATGGGCGGCATCGCCAGCGACAAAAGCCCAGTCACAACGATCATCGTGAGGAGCCACGCGGGCGTGATGGCCGTGCCGAAATTTTCCGCCATGCACAGGCAGGTCGCCACAAAAGCGACCGCAACGCTGGGCATATAGAGGACCTGTTCCAGGGGCACGGCGAAATGCGCGAGCATCGGCGGGATACCCAGCTTCTTCTCGCAGGTCTCTAAATTGGTGGCGAACGCCGCGGAGGACGACGCCGTGGTGAGACCGATGAGGAAGGTCGGCAGCAGCTTTTGCACAAGCAGCCGGAAACTCACCCGGCGCCGCGCGGCAAGGATGCCGATGAATACGAGACACATCAGCGGGCAAAGTGCATAGGTGATGACGATGGCCTTGAGGATGCCCGAGAGCTCGGAGCCGAAGTCGGAGCCCAGCAGAGCGAACAGACTGAAAAATACGAAAAGCGGGATCAGGTCGCCGATGGCCTCCATGAGGAACTGGACCACCTCGTTCGTCTGCTCAATGAACGTGCGGACGGCGGCGGCACGGTCGCCCAGGATCAGCAGGGCGATGCCGACGGCGGCGCCCAAAAAGATGATCTGCAGCGTGTTACCGTTCAGGAACGGAGAGATGATATCCGAGGGAACGATAAACGCGGAGGTCCTCCGCGATCCGCTCGCGGTCTCCGGCGTCGTCGTCGCAAATGGCTATTTTCAGCATCGTCCCGCCTCCTTCGCCGTGTTTTCTGTATTATATACCACAGCCTGCTGCTTCGCAAGCAGTCGGCTCCGCCGGATCCGGCCGCTTTGCGGCTTTCCGGGCGGCGCCCTGTGTGAGGTCCATTGTATCAGCCGGAAGAACAATGCGCAAGCGAAACGCTTGCGCATTGTTGGCATTGTCGGTCATCCGTGGGTCGAGCCGCAGAAGGTCCTTGCGGAAATTAAAATCGAATAGGGCTCAACGATAAAGCCGGAGTGATCGGGAGCGACGGAAAGGCCGCGGCGTAAGCTATACCGTCGCCCGCGTACCGGCACGCGGACAGACGCCCGGCGCGAGAAAATCACCGCGCCGTCCAATGGTATGCGATCCGGGGCGAGCCGTCCCTGACATGGATGATCCCGCACTTCTTAAAGCCGCTCTTCTCGATCAGCCGCTGCATCGTCGTATTGTTGGCGTGGGTATCGACGCGGACATTGGGGGAAAGAAGCTTGCAATGCTCGGCGGCGCATTGGAACAGCCCGTGGACCCGCCCGTCGCCGGCCAGCCGATGGATCGTGACGTAGGGCTCGTCGTTCAACCATTCGCCCTCCTCGATGTGTGCGTAGGTTGGCTCCGCGCCATCAAACAGGGCAAATACCCCGTGTATGCCGGTCTCATCGTATATCACCTTGCAGACCTTTTTTGAATGTCGGACCGGATCAGGTCCGCGCTCGGATAAAAGTGTCCCCATTGGGTGGGATTTCCCGACCGGATCATGTAGTCCTGCGCGTATTCGTATATTCTCCGAATCTCTCCGAGATCAGCTTCTGTCGCATTTCGCAGGCTGAGCATATGGTTTCCTCCGCTTTCCTTTGTTTATGGCTTTCTCCGCGTCAGCCCAGCTTATCGCCGTTTTGGACCTTCTTGTCCGGTGTGACCAGCACGACGCCGCCCTCGCTGTATGTGCCGAGGACAAGGACCTCCGACACGAATATCCAGCTTCATGAAATCATCAAATGCTGCCATGCTGAGTACATCCTTTCCTTGCACGATTCCTTGCGCTCAGCATACCACAGCTCCGGACGGTTGGCAATGGGGCGCGGCGGCCTTTTTGAAAAGAATATTCATCCGCGTGAAAGACCTAACCTTTGGTTAATGGTTTTCCGTTTTCATCCACCGTACAATGAAGGTACGGTGGAGTTTTTTATCCCCCGATACGCTGAAAAAAGGAGGACGCACGCTTGAAGCGGAGATACCTGTCAGCCGTTGAACCGCTGCCGGACCACATTCTGCAGGTCGATTTCGTATCCGGCAGCCGCCTGCTTCTGGATATGAAGCCGTATCTCGACAAGACCCGCTTCCGCTCCCTTTCCGACCCGCGGGTATGGAGCAGCGCCGTGACCAACGGCATCTTCGTCCGCTTCGGAAACGTGGAGCTGAGCCACGACGAGCTCCTTTCCATGGCGGAGCAGGAGCATTGAAGCAAACGATCTGGATCAAAAAAGGAGAGAAAAACGATGAAGAATCGAAAAAGCTATTATTCCCTGCTGCTGGCGCTGGTGCTGTGCCTGTGCCTGACCGCCTGCGGCGGCAGCGACGATACCATCGACGACGGCGGCGAGGACTACAGCGGCAATGAGGTCAACACCCCGGATTCCTTTGAGGGGATGGTCAAGGACTCCGAGCTGGCGACGAACTATGCCATGTACTGGGGCACCTGGGTCGACGCGGACAACAACAGCGAGCTGATCGTGGCGATGGCCGACAGCGGAGATGAGGTCCGCTTTGATCTGTATCAGGACGGGAGCATAGAGGCAAGCGGCTTTGTCCAGTTCTCGCAGGAGTACAGCGGTGATTATTTCTACAACGAGTTCGACGGCTGGGCCCACCACTGCTGGCTGGCCGACGACGGCACGCTGCAGATCGAAGGCTTCGGCGGCTTTGAGAAGGACGCCTCCGCCAGCGACATGGACGCGTCGGATACAGGCGATGCCGACGCCGACGTTTCCGCGCTGGCGGGTATGTGGTATATGGACGGCGACGTGAATGCCGCGAGCTGGATCGAGCTCGACGGCTCCGGCATCTGGACGCTGTATGAGCGCTCGGCGGAAGGCGACTGGAGCGAGGTCGACTATGGGACGCTCCGCGCGAACGGAGACAACCAATACGAGGCGGTATCCGACGCGTATGAGGACGTGAGCTACGACCTCTATCTGGCGGACGATAACGCGATGTACTGGGGCGGCGAAAACGACTACTACCAGAGAACATAAGCAGCGGGGAGGGAAGCGGCGATGAAGACGCGGAAAAAATACCGGTCCCTTCTGCTCGCGGCGCTGCTCTGCCTGAGCCTGGCGGCCTGCGGCAATCAGGACGGCGACAAAGCGGGCGGCGACTGGCGCACCACCGGCGTGGTCGATGCCTACGGCACGATCGCGCGGGACGGGGAGGAGATCGATGTGTGCGCCTGCCTCGGCCCCAAAGCGCTGTATTTCTATTACAACAATGAAAAGCACGAGCTGTTTGACACCGCCGTGCTTCCGACTGACGAGCTTGGCGATGAGGACTGGCAGTTCGGCGAGATGTCCCTCAGCGACTTCAGCGGAGACTACAACAGCGACCTGCGGCTCACGCTCTTTCACGAGGATATGAGCGAATCCTACATCGTGTGGGAGTGGGAAAAGGGCGCCGGCTATCTCTACCGGCCGTCCGACTCCTATTTCCGCGAGAGCCGCGTGGTCGATGAGCCGCCGGCGGATGACATTCTGACGGAGCAGACGTGAAAGGAAGGCAGCCATGAAAACGAAAAAAGATAAATTCGAGCCGGTCGGCGCGGAGTGCATGACGGACGCGGAGCTGTCGAAGCAGTTGGGAAGCTATCAGAGGACGGAGAGCATCGGCATGTTGCTGGGCGTCTTACTGGTGATCGCCGGGTGCATCATGATGTTTGTATATCGCAACATCGCTGTGATCTGCATTCTGGTCTTTGCCGGCGTAGCGCTTTTTCTGCTGGTGGCAAAGCCCGCCCAAACGAAGAAAAAAGCCCTGATGCAGCAGCAGCTGGGCGGCTTCTTCCACACGGAGCTGACAAAAGCCTTCGGCCCGGAGCCGGAGCCGGCCACGCTGCCCATCGACCGGGCGTACCTGAAGGCGGTGAAGCTGTCGGCGGTCGACTTTACAGAGTGTACCGTGACGGACTTCCACGAGGGCGAGCACAAGGGGCTGCGGTTCTCCGCGGCCAACGTGGAGCTGCGGCGCACCGTGGAGGAAAAGTCCGGCCCCGACAACGACAACTGGATGACCCGGACCGAGACGCTGTTCCGCGGCATCGTGGTCCGCTGCAAGGACATCTGCGATCCGGCGCTGGACATCGCCCTGAACGACCTGTTTCAAGAACGGAAGAAGGACGACATCACCGACCCCGCTGCCTTCCGGAAGTACTTTGCCGCTCACACGGCGGATGGCCGGGAAGTAAACGATTTGGTCACGCCGCAGCTTCGTGACCTGGTACAGAAGCTGGAGGCATCCTCCGGCAGCGCCAAGCTGTGCGGCCTTATTCTCCGTGACGGCGATCTGACGCTGGCCCTGAACACCCGGTATGTGTTTGCGGGCGTTCCGGAGGAGCTGGATCTGCGGGACATCGACGGTATCCGCAAGTGGTTTACTGCCTCGCTGACCGGTATGGGCAATCTGCTGGATCTGATAACGGAAAGCCCTGCCCTGACGGGCGCGGCGGAATAAGGAGGACGATATGCCTCTTTGGTTAGCCGTTTTGATGCTTTTGCTGGCGCTGGGCGGCATCGCGCTGAGCCGCAGATATCTGCGGCATGACCGCTCGGCACAGGCTTTGTGCATCGTGGTGTGCGCGCTGGTCGCGCTAGCCTGCGCGGTTTATATCGGTCTGACCGTCCTGCTCGTGGCGGCGGTGCAGGACCGCCCGCCCGCGCTCTGAAGGCGGAATAAGGCATAAGAGGACGCGCCATTCTCGACGGAAAAGCCGCCGGTTCGTTTATCGAACCGGCGGCTTTATCGTATTGCTTTGGGCAGCGCACGGTAGTATTTTTCCATTTCGCTGTACCGGAAGGCGATCAGACAGCCCGGCGGCGCGCCACGGGGAGAGCAGCACGAAGCGGCGGTCCGCTCCGGAGCGGATCAGCTCGCACAGGGCGTTCCAGTCGTTCTCGTCCTGCATATTCTGCAGGTCATCAAGCAGCAGAACGCGCCACCTGCCGTCGACAGGCGGGAGCGCGAAGCCCTCGCCACCGGCGGACAGGTGCAAAACATCCTGCCCGCGCAGCAGAGCCTCGGCGAGCGCGGTCTTACCGAAGCCGCAGGGGCGCTGAAAAAGAGAATGCGCCCTCCGGCCATGAAGTGTTCAAAGCGTTCCGCGATGGCGGATTTAATGATGATCTCCGGCTCGTTTCATCCTCCGTAAAGCATAATGGCATGGTTATATCTCGTATAGCTCCATTATACACGCTCAAACGGAAATGTAAATCATACCAAAGTATGAGAAAACGGACGAAACGGCGGAGATCCGTTCACTTTTTCCTTACGGGATAGCAGACCTCGGTGACGAACTCGCTCGGTGTCGGGATACCGGCCCTTGACGGCCTTCTGCGCTTCGGCAATTTTTGCGCAAAAGAAATGAGACAGCCGAGGCTGTCTCATTTCGGGCGTTCGTTACTTTTTGCGGGAGAGCGGCGCGATGTGGCGCTCAACCTTCTCCGCGTGCTCAAGCGGCTTGATGAAGCGCTGACCGAGCGGATGGCGCGTGTTGCGCAGCTTGATGAACTTCTCCGCCACCTGCGGGAAGAGGGCGAGGGAGAGCACGTCCTCCTCGCTGCGGGCGAGGCCCTTGTACTGCTCGCGGTACTTCGGCAGCTCCGGCTCAATGAGGTCGGCGGGACGGCAGGTGATGACGTCCTCGGGCTTGATGCCGGCCTTGGCGCGGACCTCCTCGTTGACCGTGCCGGGCAGCTTGCCGTACTCGCCGCGCAGCATGGCGCGGGATTCCTTCGGGAAGTTCTTGTAGCGCTCGCCGAAGATAATGTTCATCACGGCCTGCGTGCCGACGATCTGGCTCGACGGCGTGACCAGCGGGGGATAGCCGAAGTCCTCACGCACGCGGGGGATCTCGGCGAGCACATCGTAATACTTATCCTCCTTGCCTGCCTGCTTGAGCTGGGAAATGAGGTTGGAGAGCATACCGCCGGGCACCTGATAGAGCAGGGTGTTGGTGTCGACGTTGAGCACCTTGGGATCGAGCGCGCCGCTTGCCTTGAGGCGCTCGGCGACCTTACGGAAGTGGACGGCGGCCTCGCTCATCTTGCCGAGGTCCAGACCCGTGTCGCGCACGGTACCCTTGAGCGTAGCGACGAGGGATTCCGTCGCGGGCTGGGAGGTGCCGTTGGCGAGCGGGGAGAGCGCGGTATCCACGATGTCCACGCCGGCCATCGCCGCCATGAGATAGACCATGTCGCCCGTGCCGCTGGTGTTGTGGGTGTGCAGGTGGATGGGAATGCTGACGGTCTCCTTCAGGCGCTTGACGAGGGAGTAGGCGTCCATCGGCAGCAGGAGGTTCGCCATGTCCTTGATGCACAGGGCGTCCGCGCCCATCTCCTCCAGCTCGCGACCGAGCTTGACAAAATAGTCCTCGTTGTGGATGGGGGAAATGGTATAGGAAAGAGTCGCCTCGACCTGTCCACCGTATTTCTTGGTGGACTTGATGGCCTGCTCCAGATTGCGCACGTCGTTGAGCGCGTCGAAAATGCGGATGATGTCGATTCCGTTTTCAATGCTCTTGGCGCAGAACTCGTCCACCACGTCGTCGGCATAGTGCTTGTAGCCGAGAATGTTCTGACCGCGGAAGAGCATCTGCAGCTTCGTGTGGGGCAGGTGCGCGCGCAGCTGCCGCAGGCGCTCCCATGGGTCCTCGTTCAGGAAGCGCAGGCAGCTGTCGAAGGTCGCGCCGCCCCAGCACTCGAGGGAATAGTAGCCGATGGAGTCGAGCACCTCGCAGGCGGGGAGCATATCCTCCAGCGTCATGCGCGTGGCCGCCTGCGACTGATGCGCGTCACGCAGGATGGTATCGGTGATCAGAAGCGGCTTATTCGATAAAAATTCCATAAGAACAGGAGGTCCTTTCCTAAAATTACCTTTAGTTTAGCATACTGCTGCAGATTTAGCAAGAGGGTATTTGACGGATTTCCGTCATTTAACGGCAAGAAAATGACGGAGAAGTTGCGAAAAACAGCAAAGCGGTAAAAGTGCTGTAAAAGAGGCGTGGCCGGCCTTGACTTTTTCCCTTGCCTTGTGCTATACTGTGCAGACTTTGAGGGAGTAGATGGCGCGAGAGCGTGGCAAGTCAACAGACTGGCCGAAAGGCCTGGCTTGTCTTAAACACCGAGACTCAAGTATGGTTTTGCCGTACCTGCGTCTTGTTTTCGGGTGCGGCGACGTACCTGATTTTTTTATGTGCGGAGGACAATCCATGGGATTTTTTGAACTGTTCCTGATCGGCATCGGTCTTTCGATGGACGCTTTTGCCGTGGCCATCTGCAAGGGCCTCGGCATGGAGAGGATCAACAAGCGTGACACGCTGCTGCTGGCGTTGTTCTTCGGCGGCTTTCAGGCGCTCATGCCGCTCACGGGCTATCTGCTCGGCAGCCGGTTCGCGAGCTACATCGAACGCTGGGATCATTGGATTGCCTTTGTGCTGCTCGCCTTCATCGGCGGCAATATGATCCGCGAGAGCCGCGAGCAGGAGGAAGAGGAGATCGAGCACGGCGGGAGCATCCGCTATCGCGAGCTCTTCACGCTGGCGGTCGCCACGAGCATCGACGCGCTGGCCGTCGGCGTCTCGTTCGCCTTCCTCGGCGTGCGCATCGCGCCCGCCGTCACGCTCATCGGCTGCACGACCTTTGTGCTCACGCTCGTGGGCGTTTGGGTCGGCAATCTCTTCGGCTCGCGCTACAAGAGCCGCGCAGAGCTGACCGGCGGTATCATTCTCATCCTCATCGGCGTGAAGATTTTGCTTGAGCATCTGGGCGTTTTAGGATAAGATCACCGTATATTGATAAAAAAGGGGACTGCGCTCACGCGCAGTCCCCTTTGTGTAGCTTGTGTCGATGCTCAGCAGCCGCAGCCGTTGTTGCAGCCGCAGCCATTGTTGCAGCCGCAGCCGTTGCCGCACCCGCCGCCGCAGCCGCAGCAGCAGATCAGGAGCAGAATGATAATGATGATCCAGCAGCACCCGCCGCCGCCAAAACCGTTATTGCACATAAAAGCAACCTCCCATGAAGATAGAGCCGCCGCCGTGGCGGTCTCAATCCATAGTATGCGCCTCGTGCAAAAGAGTGTCAGGCGATCCGCGCGGTTTTGACGAGTGCCTGCGCGGCACGGTAGTCTGCATCGGTGAACACGCCCGCGTCGATGAGCTTCCGGCTCAGCGCAGCGCCGCCGCTTGTGCGGACGGAGAGCGCGTAGTAGGAGAGGTAAGCGACGTCCGCGCGCAGGAAGTCGGAGGACTGGAGCGCCGTGCGCTCGCCGGCAGTCAGGACGCCTGCGGTCACGGCGCGGTCGAGCGCATCGGAAATATTGGTGGTGGCGGTGGAGCTGTAGCCGAGCGCGCGGAGCATGAACTCCACATACATGGCGGCGGAGGCCGTCTGCTGCGTGCCGAAGTAGGAATGGCCGAGACTGTCCGTTCCCACGCCGTTGCTGTAGCCCCTTTCGTAGGCGTAGGCGACGTAGGGGGCGCACCAATCCGGCACGTCGATGAAGGGCTGGGAGGCCGTACAGGCCAGCGCGGCCTTTTCCTCACCGAGCATACGGATGAGCATGATGAGAGCCTCGGCGCGGGTGGGAGTCTTTTCCAGCTCATAGCCGCTGCCGATGCCGCTGCCCGTGCCGCGGAAGAGGGAGAGCGACTGGAGCGCCTCGGCCATCGCGTTGCGGTCCGGCTTGCCGGAAGGGGCGAAGTGATAGCTGCCGCAGTAGCTGAGCACGGCGGTCTTGGACGTGCAGGTGAACAGCGCCGTGGTGTCCTCGGCGACGAGGCAGCGGTGGTTGATGGGAATGGTGCTGCCGCTCGTAAGCTCCGTGCCGTCGGTCACGTCCACGACCGTGCCGGCGGAAAAGGAAACGGTCAGCTCACCGGCAAGAGGGATGACCTGCAAGCCCGTGACGCCGGAGAGGATGTCGTCCTGCTTGACGCGCGCTTCGGTAAAGACGGCGGCGTAGTCGGAGCCGACAGCGGCCTCCGCCGCCGCGACCGCGGCGTTCCAGCGGGCCTTGGCATCGTCGAGCGCGCCGGCATCCGCCTTGGTAACGGCCTCGTCGATCCTTTCCTCCGCCTGTCGGCGGAACGTGCCGTTCAGAAAGTCCAGTGAGACGAGAGGATCGCTCGCGTCGCCGCCCGCGGCGACGGCGTAGCCGACAAACACGAGCGCGGTCAGGACGAGAGCGAGAAGGAAGGTGCGTTTTTTCATTTCGGCTCCTTTACTCCGGGGGAAAAATGCTTGGTGATGCGGTAGCTGAGCGTGAGCAGACTGTCGGCAAAGTGGACGTTTTCAAAGAAAACGTTGCCGCTGAGCTCGACGTTGGTGAAGTTCCAGATGCCCTGTACACCGAGGGCGATGAGACGGTCGGCGACCTCCTGCGCGACGCACTTGGGCACCGTCAGCACCGCGACGGAGGGATGATTGGCGGTGCAGTAGGCGTCCAGCTCGTCCATCCCGCGAATGGTGACGCCGTTCACCGTGGTGCCGATGACGGCGGGGGAAACGTCGAAGGCGGTGTCGAAGAGGAAGCCGCCCTGGTCGAAGTCAAAGTTCTGCAGCAGCGCGTGACCGAGGTGGCCCGCGCCGACGACGATGAGGCGGCGCTTGTCGTCCACGCCGAGGATGTGGCCGATCTCGGCGCGCAGCTCCATGATGTTGTAGCCGTAGCCCTGCTGGCCGAACTCGCCGAAGCAGCTCAGATCCTGCCGGATCTGCGAGGCGGTCACGCCCATACGCTTGCCGAGCGAGCCGGAGGAGATGCGCACGATGCCCTTGGCGTGCAGCTCGTCCAGGTAGCGATAGTAGCGGGGAAGACGCCGGATCACGGCGTCGGAGATCTTCTCTTTTTTCATGCTCTGTCTCTTTTTCAAATTTATAGATTGTCTCTATTGTAGAGGATGAAGGAAAAGTTGTCAATTTTTTTAACGATCTTTTTTCTGCCAAATTTTGCTTTACAGTTTCGTGGAAGTTTGCTATACTATGGAGCGTTGAAGGAAATATGTGCCCGTAGCTCAGTTGGATAGAGCGTTGGACTCCGACTCCAAAGGCCGCTGGTTCGAATCCAGTCGGGCATACCAAAATGTGTTGATGAAAGATGCAACGCAGAAAACGCCGCACAAGAGTGCGGCGTTTTCACATATAATGCGCCACTTTTAGGATGAAAAAGTTGCAAAAACTCGATTTTTCAACATTTCAGTTTTTCCGCGCGAGAGGCGACATTTCAGAGATGCAGCAGAGCACTCTTGCGGACTGGTGTGACTTGAACACCGAGGCTAAAAAAGAATGAATAATAAGAAGGCAGGCCGCCGTTCGGCTCCCCATGTGGGAGAGAACGGCGGCCTTTTCTGTTACATTGGTGCTTATGTTGCTTTCGCCTTGTTTGTCTATCATTCCTTGGTGGTGTTGGTAATAGCTTTCTCGTAACCTTTCGGGTATGCTTGCGTTACAAAAATACGAAAGAGGTGTCCGAGAATGGCAACCACCAAAAACTTGTGCGCTCAGATCCCCATTGACCTGCACGAGCGGGTCAGCGAAGAACGGGAACGGCTGGGCCAGACCACCAGCGAGTACATCGCCAACCTCATCCAAGACTATTACAACATGATGGAAAATCAGAAAGGCGGCATTCAAATGACTGAAAAAGGCAGAACGATGGCATTCCAGATCCCCGAAGAACTCTTCCAGCGCATCAAGCGTCATCTGGAGCGCGAGACGCTCCGCACCGGCAAAAAGCTCACCCAGCGAGACTTCGTGCTGAACCTGATCACGCAGGCGCTGGATGAAGCGGACGCTGAGAACGCCACGGAGCAGAACACCCCCACTGAGGCCCCTGTCGCGCCCCGTGTGGCCGATGTGACCGCTCCAGCGGGCACGGACACCCCCCACGAAGATAACGCCGTGTAGGCCCGCGTTAAAGCCCAAACAAAAGAACACGATTTAGGGAAAAGCCACTCAGGGCATCCGAGATATTCGGATGCCCTGGGTGGCTTTTTGCGTTTCACCAGAAAGGAGGGCATCACAATGACAAGCGAGATCAAAAGACGCTTCACAGACACAGAAATGCAGACTGCCAGAGAAACCGACCTGCCGGAGCTGCTGACCCATCTGGGTTATCAGGTCAAACGCATCGGCAGGTACTACACCACCGCAGAAATGGACAGCTTGCGGATCAAGGACCGGCGCACCTGGTTCCGCTACTCTCAAGGCATCGGCGGCGACGCGATCACTTTCCTGCAGCATTTCTGCAACCAGTCTTTTCCGGAGGCAGTAGAGTACCTGCTGACCTTTCAAGGCAAGGCCAGAGACGCTCCTGTCAAAACAAAACCAGTCACCAAGCAGGACGAGCCGCCAAAAGAGTTTGCATTGCCACCGCGCAATGCCGATGACCGCCGCGTATTCGCTTATCTTCGCAAACGCGGCATCGCCGCACAGGTGATCCGTCAGTTTATGAACAGCGGATCACTGTATGAGGATGCAGTCCATCACAACTGCGTTTTTGTTGGCAGGGATCACACCGGACAAGCCAGATATGCAGGTCTGCGCGGCACCTATGACCGCGACGGGAAAGGGTTTCGCGGAGATGTATCCGGCAGTGACAAAGACATCGGCTTCGCTATCCCTTGCGATCCTGTTTCCGACCAAGTCCGAGTCTTTGAAGCACCTATCGACCTTATGAGTTATTACACCCTCCACCGAAGCTGCTGCAATGCAGTCGCCTTGTGCGGTCTGTATGATGGCGCCTTGCGAACCTATCTTCGGAACAATCCCCAGATCAAGCGGATCGTTCTTTGTTTGGATATGGATACACCAGGACAAGAAACGGCGGAACAGCTCCGAAAAAAATACGCGGAACTGGGATATGAGATATCACAGGAGAAGCCCCGCAGCGGGAAGGACTGGAACGAGTACCTGCAAAAAAGGAAAGCGCTGGAAAGGGGGCGATGACGCGATCGATCCACAATAGCCGGAAAAAACAACAAGGAGGAAAACACGATGAGACCGAGGAAATTTGTTCGCAGCACGGTGCTCGTGCTCGTGCTGACGGCAGCGCTGACTGTCACTGCTTTCGCGGCAGATCCCACACAGCAGCCAGCAACCAAAACCGACAATAAGTCTTCGTATTATCCCACTTCGGTGGAAATGACCGAAGATGACGCCGGGAATCCCATGATCCGAAAGACCTACCAGCTGAGCGTTTCGGATGACCCGCAAAAACTCCCTGTCGCAGACTTTGAGCGCGACGGCAGACGGTATTACCTTTTGGACATGACGAAAGAGGATAAGATCGGCGTAGATACGAAAGAACACAGCGAAACGGTCAAGCTGTCCAGCGATACCAAAGAGATGGAGCAGATCCTCCAGAGACTGGACGCGCAGAAAGAGGTCACCACAGAGGATGGTCATACCGGAGTTCTGACACTGGACCATACCAGCGTCAAGGTAACTGCGGACGGGTATGGTACAAAGAAACGCACCCTCTCAGCGACGCGCACCTATCCCAATTTGTCGGATGCCGATGTAGCTCTGATCCCCAAGACGATTCAGGACAATGGCCATACCCTCACGCTGGCAGATGTCCGGTGGGACAGCGCTTACCAAACCGAAGCAGACGAAGCCGTGGTGCGCTACTGTGCTACCGCACAGTACACCGGCGAAAGCAGCAGTCAGTATGTGACCGGTTACACGGTCACTGCGGATTACTCCGGCAGGGTCACAAAAACAAGCTGTGATACTGTCGTTTACACAGCGATCTTTGACAGTATGCCTCTGGAAGGGGAACAGCCGGTGGAAGAAACTGATCACCGCCTGCCCATTGTGCTTGGCGGCGCGGCACTGCTGGGAGCAATGCTCGGCGGAGCAGCAACACAGATCAAAAAGAAAAAAAGAAAGGGGGACGAATCGTGAAAATGAAACTTCGTAGCCTGATCGCGGCTGCGGCTCTCTGTACTCTGTGTGTTGGACAGGCCAGCGCATTGGAATACACCGTAGATGCGCCGGAGGACTATCTGTTCGGCACGCCCACCAGTGAAGGAACTGTGTACGAGCAGGAATCGAACAATGTGGATCGCGGAAAAAACACCGCCCTGATCCCGCCCGGTTTTGGAACGGCCACCAGCTATCTGCCGGGCAGCGGCGAGCCGTTGACGCCGAACCTGCTCCCCGGTGCAATGTCCGGCGGACTGATCAGCTCAGTCAAAACGGATAGCAGCGAAGTGAGTTATCCAACAGTTGACTCGACTGCGGATCATTGGACTGGCGCATCCTTTACGGCGGTCACGCCAAACCTCTATTACAATGACGATCATCTTGGAACTCTGAGCATTCCGTCCATCGGTCTGAATGTCAAGGTCTACCAGGGCACAGACAGTGCCGCACTGCGGAAAGGGGCGGGACACTTCTCAGAAACGAGCATATGGGATGGAAATGTCTGCCTTGCGGGGCATAACCGAGGCGTTGCCAATCATTTCGGCAAGATCCATACGCTGAAAACAGGAAACATCATCACCTATACGACGAAGCTCGGCACCAGAAGCTACACGGTCCGCAGCGTTTCCAAGGTGCTGTACACCGATACCAGCGGAACCTGTGCTTCTGATGAGAACTGCCTGACTCTGTACACATGTGTCATGGATCAGCCCTCGTACCGATGGATGGTCCGAGCAGCAGCACAATAAATTGGAGGTGTGACCTTGAAAAAACGATTGATTTCTATGTTCCTTGTGCTGGTGATGGCGCTTGGGATGCTCCCGACCACCGCACTTGCCGCCAGCAGCACCATCGGCGGTGCGCTGGGCGAGGTGAATATCACCAACGGCGGCTATAAAATGTCCTATCTCAGCATGAACGGCGTTGTCCGTTCCCAGTCCTATACCTACTTCAATTTCAAGTCGGCCAGCGGCGCGATCAAGGAAATCCCGGCCTACTGCATCAACCCTACAACAAAGGGTGTGCCGCAGTCGGTCAGTCCCGGCACGAGCATCAAATATATTGCAAACGAGGCCAGCAACGACCCGAAGATCGTCGGCATCATCGCCAATGGCTACCCGCATCGCGGTCTGTCTGAACTTAAGCTGGACAATAAGTATCAGGCGTACTACGCCACGAAGATGGCGCTCTGGTGCTATCTGATCGACGGCTGGAACATTGACCGGCTGACGGTCAACCCATCCCTGTCCGGCGTAGAGAAGGAACGCGGCGAAAAACTGCTGGCGGCGGCAAAGGACATCTACAAGCGCGGTATCTGGTGGAACCGTGTGCCGCAGCCTACCATCACGGTGACAGCCGATAAAGATTCGGCCTATCCCGTCACCATAGACGGCAAGGAATACTTGCAGCAGGTGTTCACGGCGGATTCGGAAACATGGGTGTGCGATTACGACATCGACATCGGATTCACCATGCCCGATGAAGTGCCGGAGGGCACCCGCATCGTAGACATGAACAACAACGACATCACTAAGATCAGGACCTCGTCCAATGGTGCCAGCTATGCCGGTCAGTTCAAGGTGCTGTACCCCAAGGACAGCGTAAGCGACCAGACCGGCGCGGTGCAGATGTCGCTGCACGCTAATGTCTACAAATACGCCATTTACTATGCTCTGTGCGCGGAGACCAGCAAGTATGGCACCCTCCAGCGCTATATGTGCGACACCGATCCTACGACGGAAATCCGCCAGTCTACCTTCAGCCGCTATTCTTCCACGCCGTCTGATACCCCAGACGAACCGGAAACGTCCACAGAAACTACCCTTATCATCAAAAAGGTAGAAACCGGAACGAATACGCCCCTTTCTGGCGCAACTTTCGAGGTAAAGGCACCGGATGGGACGGTCCTCGGCAGCTTTGTCACGGATACCAGCGGCAAGATCATTATTCCGCTGACCCTCTCCGGCCAGTATGTCATTACAGAGAAAGCAACGCCCAAGTGGCACCTGCTGGGCACGGAAACTACCAAGACCGTTTCCGTGGAGTACGGCAATACCGCGACTGTCACCTTTGAAAACGCACCCTACGGCAATCTGCGCGTGGACAAGATCGACGCGGACAGTGGCGCTTCTCTCGCAGGGGCAACGGTGGAGATCAAGCATATTGAAAGCGGTGTTACGCAGACCGGAAAACTGATCTCGGCGGCAGCGTGTACTTCGACAAGCTGAAGCCCGGTGCATATCAGGTGCGCGAGGTGTCTGCCCCCGGCGGCTATGTCAAGGACGACCAGACCTACACCGTGAATGTGACTTCCGGCACGGAAACCAGCTTTGTGCTGAAAAATCAGGCAAAGCCGGGACTTATTATCACCAAGTATGATGAGCAGACCCATGAAGTCCTGCCCGATGTGACCTTTGAAGTTACCCGCGATACTGTCCTCATCGGCTCGTTCTCCACGGACGAGATGGGACAGATCCGCCTGACCGACCTCCAGCCGGGAACCTATCTGGTAAAGGAGGTTTCCACCAGTGCAGGTTATGTGCTGGACAGCACGCCGCAGCAGATCAAGCTGACCGCAGGCGGCGGTATCAAAACGCTGACTTTCTTCAACACGGTCAAGCCCGGTATCCACATCGCCAAGGTGGACAGCCGCACGATGGAGCCGCTGGCCAATGTCAAGTTCCGCATTTCTCTGGTGGGCGGTACTTTCTCCAAGGAATATGTGACCGACAAGAACGGCGAGATCGACCTGACCGCGCTGGAGCCGGGCGCGTACACCGTGGAGGAGATCACCGCGCCGAATGGCTATCTGATGGACGAAGCAAAGCGCATCATCCAGATCAACGCCGGAGAAAACGCCCGCTTCGTGTTCACCAACACGGAGAAGCCGGTTCTGTCCGTAGTGAAATACGACGCAGAAAATGACAGCTATCTTGCTGGTGCAACTTTCCGTATCGCAAAGATCGAGGACGGCAGCCACTACCTCGACCGTGTGACCGACACCAACGGGCGCATTTCCATCTCTGATTTGGAACCCGGCGTGTACTCGGTCAAGGAGATCGCAGCGCCCAGCGGCTATGTGCTGAACGGCACGGAATACCATGTGGAACTGTTTCCCGGCAAGGACAGCACGCTGGTGGTGAACAACGAGAAGAAGCCCAACCTCAAAATCGTAAAGACTGACGCTGTGACCGGCGCACCGATCTCTGGTGCAACTTTCACCGTCAACAAGGCGGACAGCAGTACGCTCACCACTGTCAAGACCGACGCCAACGGCGAGGCTCTGCTCACAGCCCTTGACCCCGGTGTGTATGTGGTGCGTGAAACCGGTGTGCCGGACGGTTATCTGCTGGACAGCGAGCCGCAGACCATCACCCTCGTTCCCAATAAAACGGGTACGGTGCGTTTCCACAATTATCCCAAACCTACGCTGACCATCGACAAGGTGGACAGCATTACGAAAGACCCTATCAAGGGCGCAAAGTTCCACATCACCTATGCCAGCAACAACAGCTTCACTGGAGAACTGAACGATCTCGGCACCTATTTCACCGATGAAAACGGTCAAATCAAACTCAGCAAGCTGCGCGACGGCTGGTATTGTGTGACCGAAGTGGAACCGGCTGCGGGCTACGCCATCAAAGACCCGGCCACGCAGGACTGTTTCATTCAGGCAGGCACCGGCAAAGTGCTGACCTTTGAAAACACGCCCCTTTCAGCGCTCATCATCAAAAAGGTGGACGCGGACAGCGGCACCATGCTGCAAGGCGCGAAGTTCCGTGTGCGCTATCTGGGCGGGACCTCTGGCACCGGCGGCACGGTCATCGGAGAATACACTACCTCGGCCAACGGCACTATCGTGATCACCGGGCTGAAGGCCGGAACCTATGTCGTTGAGGAAACGAAAGCCCCCACAGGCTATGAGATCGACGACACGCCGCAGACCGTCTATCTCTCCGGTAAGGAGCAGGATGTGGTGACGGTGGAGTTTTCCAACGGCAAACACGGCAATCTTATCATCGACAAGATCGACAGTGTGACCAAGCAGCCACTTCCCGGCGCGCAGTTCAAGATCACGACCTCAGATGGTTCGTTTGTCGGAAACTACGGCGGCACGGTCACTTCCAACGGCATTTACACCACGGACAGCAACGGCCAGATCAAGCTGGTGGACCTCAAACCGGATACTTATGTGGTAACGGAGGTCAAAGCACCGGACGGTTATGTGCTGGACAGCACCTCGCAGACCGTCAAGGTTGACCGAAACGACACGCAGACACTGACCTTTACCAACACGCCTATCGGCGGTGGCCAGATCATCAAGGTGGACGCGGACAGCGGCAAGCGCATCAAGGGTGTGCAGTTTGAGATCGCCAAGATGAACGGCGAGCGCATCGGCACCTACACCACCGACAGCAACGGCGTTATCACGCTCCCGCAGCTTGCGGACGGCTGGTACACCGCCACCGAGATCAAAGCCGCAAAGGGCTATCTGCTGGACAGTACGCCCCACAATTTCGAGGTAAAGGCTGGTAGGACGACCTCGCTGACCGTTGAAAACACGCAGGCCAGCTCCATACTCATCCACAAGATCGACAGCGTGACCGGCAAGGGCATTTACGGCGTGACCTTCCTCGTTTCGGACAGCAAGGGCAATCCCATCGGCCAGTACACCTCCGACCAAAACGGCTATGTCTACATCGACAAGACGCTGACGGACGGAAAGTACCTGGTGCGGGAAATCCAGGCGGCGGACGGTTATGTGCTGGATACCACAGTCAAAACCTTCTATGTGGAATACGGCGGCACTTCTAACAAGGAACTGCCGAGCCGCAGGAAGCGACTGCAATCAAAGGTATGAGAAACAAGAAAGTGCGTCGGACAACCGGCGCACTTTCACTTTTGAAGCTTTTATGAACATTGGCTCTGCCATATTGACTTTTCGTGTTACAAGCTGTAGTATATAAGTGGCGCTACAAGCTGTAACACGGAGGTGCGCTTTAATGTCTGATTTGAAAATGGGAACTGCCGAGGCCCGGTTTGCCGATATTATCTGGGAACGGGAGCCGATCACATCCGGTCAAATGGCCAAGATCGGCGCAGAAGAATTTAACTGGAAGAAAAGCACTTCTCACACTGTTTTGCGACGCCTGTGTGAGCGTGGCTTGTTTAAGAATGAAGATGGCACTGTTACTTCGCTGATCTCACGGGAGGAATACTACGCCCGACATAGTGAGCAGTATGTGGAGGAAACCTTTGGTGGTTCTCTGCCTGCGTTCCTCGCTGCATTCGGGACACGGAAAAAACTCACTGACCAGGAGATCGACGAGCTGCAGAAGGTCATTGATGGAATGAGGAGGTGACCCTATGTTCTTTTATACATTCATGCCCAAGCTATTCAACATGAGCCTGACGGCAAGCGTGGCTATTGTATTTGTAATCCTGCTGCGCCTTCTTCTGAAAAAAGCACCCAAGGTCATTTCCTATGCGCTGTGGGGCGTGGTCCTGTTTCGTCTCCTGTGTCCGGTGTCGATTGGTTCAAGCTTTTCCGTTTACAATCTTTTCGATGCCCCAGCCCAAGAGTCTGGAACAATTACCAGCGTCATCGAATATGTGCCGAGCAACATTGTTCACACAGAGTATCCCTCTGTTGCGCGGCCTGTTCCGGGCATCAGTGATGCGATCAACGAGGCATTACCGCAAGGACGGGAACAGTTGGTTGCCGACCCGCTCGAAGCTCCAATGTCCATTGCTACCTATGTTTGGATGATTGGCGTGTTGGTCATGGTAATCTACAGTATTGTCTCCTACATCCGGCTGCGGCGTAAACTGTCGGTGGTTGTTCCTCTTCGAGACAATATATTCATCGCAGACGATATCAAGTCTCCCTTTGTGGTCGGCCTGTTCCGTCCGAAAATCTATCTACCCTGCAATTTGAGCGACAAGGAGCAGGAGTATATCATCCTCCATGAGCAGCACCACATCAAACGACTCGACCATGTTATGAAAGCACTGGCGTTTTTTGCTTTGGCCATTCATTGGTTCAACCCTCTTGTCTGGGCAGCGTTTATACTGGCAAGCAAGGATATGGAAATGAGCTGCGACGAAGCCGTAATCCACAAAGTCGGCGGCGATGTTCGTGCGGACTATTCTGCTTCGCTTCTGACTCTGGCCACCGGGCGGCGTATCATCGCCGGTACTCCTCTGGCCTTTGGCGAGGGTGACACCAAGGGACGCATCAACAACTCCTTCTTAACTTACTCGCAAACACTGTGACAGCAAGAGGTCGCATATTGCCCTGATAACATTTTGCCGCCCCTATATCTTGCCTATGGTTCATCCCCCACCCGCTTTTGAAAGAGAGACAAGCCCAAAAAGCAGAGTGCAGAGAAGGCGATGCCGCAAAGAATGTATATCCAGTTAAAGAACAGCAGATTGACTGCATACCGCATGGGCATCCGTGTAAAGAGCACCGCATACGGCTCAATCGTTCCAATTGCCTCCATGACTGCCGTGACACGGAACGGACTGACCCCGCATAGATACGCTCCGAGGAAATACAGCGTCAGCTTCTCGACAATAGCCGGGAGCAGAATACCAAGCGCGTAAAACAGCGGTTCCCGATTCTTGCAGCACCTCCATAGATACAGCGCCCCAAAGCAGTACGGCAGCAGCGCAAGGCAGATGCCCTGAGCGGTCAGGTGCAGCTGCAGCCCGAATACAAGAAAGACCATACGGATCAAAAGGTATCCGCCGAGAATGATCAGCCAGCAGATCGGCAGGGATTTCAAGTTGAGTTTCCCATGTGCGGTTGCTTCATTGTTGTGCATATTCTTTTCCTCCTTACAGATTCTCGTTTTTCAAGGCGTCGATGGGATTGTCCTTTTTCGCTTTCCTCATTGCGTATATCATGGTGGCGAATACGACCAGAAATACGCTCAGTACGGCGATGCCGATGGCCGCCCACGGCAGATGGAAGAAGGTTTCATAGGCCGTTGTGACTGCGCGGTAGATGAGATATGTAATGCCGCAGGACACCGGCAAGCCGAGAAGCAGTGCCTTGGAGCCGTACAGCAGGCACTCGCAGTTCATCATCCTGCGAAAGCCCTTTTGCGTCATGCCCACCGATTTCAGCATGGCAAACTCCCGGCGGCGCAGGCTGATATTCGTGGAGATCGTGTTGAACACATTGGCCGCGGCAATCAGGGAGATCAGCACGATAAAGCCGTAGGCGAATACCCGGACAATGGTCACAACATTCCGGTTTGTCTCGGCGTTTGCGGCATAGTCGAAGAGCTGCCGGCTGCTGAGACCGTTTTCCGTCAGCACGGGTGCCAGATTTTCAAAGCTTGCGGTGTGATTGCTCGAGGTAAGGAAATACTCTGTATTACGGAATTGATTCAGCGCCGCCTCGGGAACCACACTCTCCAGCATGCTGTACGGATAGATCATATTGATGGCCACCGGCGTGCTGCGGCTGACAAAGAACGGAGCCTCCTCAATGGTTTTTTCGGACCGCAGCGTGTATTTTGCAAAGGATTCCTCATAGGGCAGCTCGATGATGTCGTTCTCATTGTCTCTGTTTTGATAGAGGACGACCTTATTGCCGTTCTCATCGATCCGGCTGTCTTTTCTGTAATATCCGTCGATCTCTACATAGTAAAGACCCTCGATCACGCACCCATCGCCCTTGAGCGTGTCCAGCGTGACATACTTCTCAAGCCGGCGGTCAAGCTCAATGTTGCGATCCAGGGCAATGCCCAGGGGGTTGTCCCGGTCATAGTAATCCGCTTCCTTCAGGTTGTACTTTTCCAGTAACCTGTTGAACTCGGCGTCCGCAACGAAGTACAGATACCATAATGATCCGGCGCCTTGATCTCTCGCACAAAGTAGCGGGACAGGGGCAGCTGCTTGGAAACAGCCAGTCCTCGGCTGTTAGAGCGAATGGTATCGACCACATTGCCTGCTTTGTCAGTGATCTCAAAAACTGCACCCTCCAGCAGTGTCCCGGCTGGCAGGCCGTTGGTGGGATTATAGTCGGCAGACTTTTTCACGATCTGGATCTGGCCTGTGATGGGCGTGTTCTTCCATGTGATCGTATGCAGCCAGTAGATCAAGACGAACAGCAGATAGGCTCCCAGACATACTGCGAATATGTAAATGGGTGTGTTGACATACCAACCGAACCATTCGGAGAACTGTTTGAACACAATGATGGGAGAATTACCAGGGCCAACGAAGAACATATTCATATCTCTGCCGATTCCAAACTGCACGATGCAGTTCAGGGCAAAGGCCACGCCGCAGAGAAGGGTGAAGATCCAAGTCGCAGAAGCATAGTCGCTCTTCTGGTTGCCGCCTCGCTTGGACACGCAGAGGAACAGTCCCACAAACACCAACAGCATGTGCCACACGCAAGAGTGGGCGGTAAGGAACAGGTGGCCATGAAGCAGGCCGGACGGCTCGGTAAAGGCAATGGCTCCTCCCAAGAGATTATACAGCACCATGAAGCTATACAATGCCCGACGCAGTTTTCCCAGCTTCAACCAAGGAACAATCAGGCACAGATACATTGGGATGCTGCACAACTGGAATGGGAACTCGCCCCAGTGATAGGTGCCGTCCGCGATCACATAGTAGCAGAAGAATTGCTTAAATACTTCCGACAGCGTCAATACCAAACCGCAGGCAAACAGGATATGACATGCTGTTTTGTCGCTGACATTCCGCAGCTTCCATGCCGAGAAACCGCAGACAGCAAAGCCAATCAGGGTAAACAGAATATGGAATGCACCGTAGGCCGGTGGCGGCTCCATGGGCCAGGAAATAGATTCAAAAAAGGTTGCTAACATTTGCTTTGGGACATCTTCTTTCTTTGGAAACGCACGGGTGTGGATTGCTTCTTTTTAGCTGATGGTCGGGAACCGCAGAACCACCTTAAACAGATCGCCGTCAGTAGTCAGCTCCATGGTGCCGTTTTGCAGTTCGGTCAGGCTCTTTGCAATAGACAGGCCCAGACCGTTGCCTTCGCTCTTTCTGGAGTTGTCGCCCTGAACGAAGCGCTCCAGCAGCTCGTCAGTAGACAGGTTGAGGGGTTCGCGGGAGATATTCTTAAAGGAGATGATTGCCTCTCCGTTTTTCTCCTCCAGCGTCAGATAAACGCGGGTGGAGCGCTGGGCATACTTGCAGACATTGTTCATCAGGTTATCGAACACGCGCCACAGGCGGCGACCGTCTGCCATAATTTTAATAGGCTGCTCCGGCTGGCTGGTGAACAGAACCAAATCCTTCTCTTGAAGCTTCTGCTCATACTCACCGGCAGTCTGTGTCAGCATCACACCAACTTCACAGGGAGCCAGCAGCACCTCCAGATTACCCGTGGACGCCTTAGAAGCCTCCACGAGATCGTCAATGAGCCGCTTCAGGCGGTCGGACTGACGATGGAGTACACCGGCATATTCTGTAATGGTGGGGTTGTCGCACTGCTCTTTTTCAATCAGATCCGCGTAGTTGATGATAGAAGTCAGCGGAGTCTTGATGTCGTGAGAAACATTGGTGATCAGCTCAGTCTTCATGCGTTCACTTTTCAGACGTTGTTCCACCGCCGCTGTCATGCCAACGCCAATGCTGTTCAGATTCTCGCCGTGGCGCTTGAAATCCCAGAACATTCTCTTGGTGTCCACCTGATATCCAAGATCACCGGTGGCAAGAGCCTTGCCACCTGCCTGGAGCTTTCGGAGCATCAACGCCACATAGAGAACCAGCGGGACAAGCACAAGGTGCTTCACGAACCAGAAGGTCAGCAGAACATCCTCCTCACAGTATGCCCCAGCAATGACAAGGACTTCGATCAAGGCGATTGCAGCCAGGCCAAGAGCGGTCTTCCAAACCAGAGGAATGCCTCTGCAAAGGGATACCATACCGCGGAAACACACACATACGCCGCTCCAAATCTTACGCAGCACGACCAGTGCAATTTTAAGGGCATAGAAGATGATGGTGTTCTTCCACCAGCACCCCAGCTTGATCCGCGTTGCAAAGCTCATGCACCAGCCAAGACAAATGGCCATTAGAGAGATACCTAATGCGATGCCGGCTAACGCTGCTTCGATGTCTGAGGCATAGTAGATTGCTTCCACCATGACCTGTATTATCAGGAACCCGGCAAGCGCAGTCATCCCGGTCAGCAGGTCAAAGGGGATCTTCGTACCCCATCCCGGCTGCGCTGTTGCCAGACCATTTTTCTTACCAGATGCGCACATAAGGAAAACGAAAGCAGCGATAGCAAGAATGGCAGCGCCGATGCCAATCGCATATACCCAGAAACGCATGGCAAAGGCCAAGGAGATCAAAAGGTCGGCATAATAATAAGTATCAGGCTGGGTCAATTCATCCGCAAGACGAATCGTTGCCTCCACCGTACCGATCTGCTCCACATCATATCCGTAGTTGCTATACAGACTGTACCAGTTTTCTACGCCGTCTTTCTCCTTCATATGATACCAGACCGCACTGTACTCCGTGGAGCTTTCCTTCACGCCCCCATCATACCCCCAGTTATTTCGCGGACCTTCTGAGAAAACCATTTCAATAGATGCAATGTTGCGATCTGACAAATAGCGCATGGCATCATCAGCACCAGCATCTAAATTCTCGTTGGTCAAATAATGAATGAGCGTCCGGATATCGCCTTCGGCAATATTTCTCATGGCTTCGTTTTTGTAAGCCCATTCAGATGTCGTATAGAGTTCTTCTTCCACCATGATGAACGCACCAGCTGCAGAGCCGATAACAACAATCACCATGATGATGACCAGCAGGAACGCTACGAACTTGGCTGATGTACGGTGGGTCAGCGGGAGTTTTCTATTAACTGGAGCAACATTCTCCGGTTCTGGTGTCACCGCTTCATACTGCGCATCCTGTACGGTCTGCGCGATTTCCTCCACGATGGGATCTGCGTTTTTCTTCCTAAAGAACGGCTTCATCGTTTTGCTCCTTTCTCCATTTTATACCCTTGTCCCCAGACCACCTTCAGATATCGGGGGTCTGCGGGGTTGATCTCTATTTTTTCACGGAGATGCCGGATATGTACGGCAACGGTATTGTCGCTTCCCAGGGGAGCCTCTTTCCATACCTGCCGATAGATCTCCTTGGGGGAATACACCTTGCCGGGACTCTCCATGAGCAGTTTGAGGATGTCGTATTCGATGGGCGTCAAGGAAATGGGTTCTCCGTCCAAGGTGACTTCCTTGGAGCTGTCATCCAGTTCCACGCCGCCGATGACATATCGTGCCGTAGCCGCAGCTCTGCTGCCCAACTGCATATAGCGGCGCAGTTGAGAACGGACACGGGCCGTCACCTCTACGGGATTAAACGGTTTTGTGATGTAATCGTCCGCTCCGGTGTTCAGGCCGAGGATCTTGTCGGTATCCTCACTTTTGGCCGTCAGCAGTATAATGGGGACATTGCTCTTCTCCCGAATCTTTACCATTGCGGAGATGCCGTCCATTTCAGGCATCATGATATCAAGCAGAATCAGGTGAATGTCCTCCCGCTCCATAACCTCAAGGGCCTGCACTCCGGTGTTGGCCTCGAACAGTTTGAAGTCCGGATTCATCAGATATATTTTCAATGCGTTGACGATATCCTGCTCGTCATCGCAAATCAGAATGTGGTACATGGAACCCCTCCTTTGATGGCTTTATAATAACAATCTTTACATTAAGATGGTAGTGGTAGAAAGATGAAGAATTTGTGAAGATTGCCATTCCAAAAGAACAGCGCAGCTCCCGACCGGAAGCTGCGCTGTTGATGTGGTTGCTTACTCGTCAATCATTTGGAGCAGAAGCCAGATTGCAGGCTGGTTTTCTTTAATCCATTCCATATCGTGCTGTTCGCTGATCCGAATGGCACCCGCTTTCCATTCATCGAAGTATTCCTGGCCAGTTTCAGCGTAGAGTCGGAGCTGTGCTTCCGGCGCAAGATCATCGAGAACGCTTCGCATCAGATGTCCACGCAGTCCTGTCTGACCACCCTCTAAAAACTGTGAGAATACATACTGCAATGTATAGCTTCCGTAGTAGGTAAGCTCCCGATACTCAATCGGGTGTGCGTCAATGTAGTCGGCAGGTCTGGAAGATGTGGCCGGAGAGGACTCAATTACCTCAAAAAGATGTTCCACCGCAGAATAGGTATCAACTCCGCCGTAACGGACGGCCTGATCGTAGCACTCCTGCTTCTGGGCGAGGATATACTTCTGAGTACCATCAGCATCTTTACTCACCCCTTTGATTCACCGGAAGGAATGAGAGAGGCATTGGAAGTCGTTGCCGAAAAGTGGGGCAAATAGGAGGTCAACTTATGTACAAAGAAGCAGCAGGAACCGTTATCTCTGTAAAAAAACAGTGGTGGCTAAAGGTAAACGCCAAGCGCGTGAGATTACACGCCATGGACGGCGCAATGTTTCCCCACATTGTTAAAGTAGAATACACTGTTGATGGGCAAACCTATACGCAAAGAAAGTGGATTGGAGCAGGTTATCCGACCCCTTCCGTGGGGAGTTCTGTAACGGTTTTATATGACAGAAACAAGCCCTCTCTGGCAAAAGTGGTATAAGCTCGGTGATACAAAGCCTACAGGTATCAAAACCTGCAGGCTTTGCTTCTGTGCTATGAGATTTTATGAAGAATTTTTAGGTTCCTCTTGATTTGTACGTAGCGTATAGCCTTACTCTGCCATCAGCTTGTCGTTGGTGAGCGTTTTCAGCAGATACAGAGCAGTAGCGCTGACAGTACCCGTATCTTCAAGAACGGTATCGCCAAACTGTACCGTAACATGACCATGCAGGCAAAGATCCTGCGGGTCATCAGCTGCGCCACCGATCCACTCAAAGTTGTCGGCTTTTATTCTGAAAACACCCATGTTGATACCCCCTTAACCACAAAGCAGCGGCAACCGATTGCTGCCGCTGCTGTTGCAGCTTAATCGTACTATGGATTTCCAATCAGTTCATGTCGATTGTGTAAACGATAGATTTTTCAAAGAAATCTTAAAGAATACCCGTTACGCTGGGCCACTGCCAACAGGTACCGTTTTTGATACTTGAGCTGCACATAGCGCATGACCTTGTTGTAATAGACGGGATTGGCCGCGCCGCCAAGGATACCCACAAGCGGAAACCCTTGCACGAATTTCAGGAGCAGCATGTCTACCGCAAAAGCACTTCCTGTCTTCTGAATCTGGGCCTGCAGCTCATCCTCGCCAGTTTGCGGCATCTCCTCGATCATGCCATCCACCCGTGCATTCTTCACAGCAAAATCAGGGCCTTTGGTAAGAGCTGTTTCCATCATGCGAAGGATAAAAAGCCGCTCCTCTGGAGTATCATAGGCAAAGCCATAGCTCAGGGCGGTTTCATAAACACCTTTAAGCAACATACCGACAAACACCACGATATCCGGCAGGCCAATGCCCAGTGCCCCAAGGCCGATTCCTTCCACAGTTGTCAGGGCGGTGTTTGTCAGACCAGACCGACCGGCATTTCGCTTGACCTGTTTCAGTTCCTTTCGGCCACCCTTGACCTGGACGGCATAATCCTGAACGGAATGGGTCTCTTCAAGATTCTGACGGTTGTAGGTTTTTTCAATGACCCCGACGCCTTGAGTAAATACCACGGAAAACGCCTTGCTGAAAGCTGTCTCTAAACTGCGGTAAACCTTCTCTGGCACCTTCTTTCTCCAGATCCGTTTTCCAGCGGGGTGCTGTCGTTTTCATGGCGCTCTGCTTCAGCTGCGTTTCCTTTTTCAGTACAGAGGCGTACTCCTTTTCCAGCGCAGCACGCTTCTTGTCTTTCTTTATGAAAATCGACATAGATGCTCCTTATAGGCTTAATTACTGGAAACAGAAACACTCACACCGCCCTTTGACTCTGTCACGGCGTCGATGGTCAGCACCACGGCCAGCGCAATGATCTCATCGGCCGGATCCGCGATGTCCAGCTTGAGCTCCGGGCCATCTGCTCCCGCGCCGCCCAGCAAAGAGGCCACAAGGCCCACCACCACGGCGATCAGCCATTTGCCCCGCAGCGCTTCCCGGGCAATATATCTAAAATCAGCGGCGTATTTCATAGCGCACTCCTTTCTTTTGCGGTCAGGATCAAGCATTATTGGAATCGATAGCCGGAGGAGCCCATATGGAACACAGTCTCCATCATCTTGTCATGGTCTGGGAAGATGCGTTCCTCAAAGCCCTCGACTTTTTTGAACGAAATAACAAGGTTATCCTTGTCGATCCAGATGCTGACCGGCTTTCCGTTTTCTCTCTTTGCCCATTGTGCATCATCCGTTTCCTGTGGGGATATAGGGCCGGATGGACATGGCCACACTGCAGATGGGCATGGTCTGGAGCCACACCTTGCCCGGCCCGGTGAGGATCGTGTTAAACAACCCCTCGCCGCCCAGCAATGCGTTCTTCACGCCGGATACCGCCTGAATGTCCATCTGAACGCCTGCGGTAAAACCCGCCACATTGCCGGTGTCCACCACCAGCTGTTCACCGGGGCCAAGCTCATACTCCACCAATTCGCCATCGATCTCCACGAAGGCCATACCCCGGCCGGACAGCTTCTGCATGATGAAGCCCTCGCCGCCGAAAAGCCCCACACCGATTTTCTTCTTGAAGTGGATGGACAGCTCCACCCCGGCCTCAGCGGCAAGGAAGGCGCTCTTCTGCAGGATCATCTCCCGGCCCGGACCGATCTCCACGGCCTTGATTTGGCCGGGGAAGCTGGAGCCGAAGGTGATCATACCCTGGCCCCTGGCCGCATAGATGTTCTGGAACATGCTCTCTCCGGAAAACGCCTTGGCGAACATCTTGCCCAGACCACCGCCCCGGGTATCCATCTGCATATTGGGGGTCATCCAGACCATGGAGCCCTTTTCGGTGATCATCTGCTCGCCGCTCTCCAGCTGACAGACCACGATGGGGAACGAACCACCTTTGATCTCATAACGCATATTCAGTACCTCCTATAATTCTGTGTTTATATCCTGATGCAGGACTTCATAATTCCTGCTGCTATACCGATCATGGCTACGGGAATGATCAGGATGGCGCCGCCCACAAACAGCAGAAAGACAATCAGCATGGGCAGGGCAAGCACGATGAGAATACCTGCAATGATTTTCGCCATGCCCCAGGTGAGCTTCAGCGCCAGACTGATAGCTTTGATCAGCAGCCAGACAAAAACAATAACGGATAGCAACTCAAACATTTCTTTTCCTTTCAATCAGCGCTCAAAGCCCTTATATCGGGTGCCCTGGTGAGTCAGCATACCCCGGTCACCGATTTCCAGCTCTTGATACTCGTACCGCTTGACACGAAGCTCGATCTGCTCACCATCTTGGGTCTCGAATGTAATGTGATAGGAGTGACTATGATGATGGTGTCCGTTGCTGTGGTGATGATGTGTTTTTCTTCGCTTATCCACGATAGTGGCAGATCCCGTCAGAACGGGAGAGTTCTCGTTCTCGATGAACTGGCCGATACCCTTGGCAATGATATAGAAAAACACGACAAACCAAATGATAACGAATATCTGCATTCTGATCCTCCAATGTTCTGTAAAAGGGGCCCCACTTCATCGTGAGGCCCCTATGTCTATGTGAAGTTTTGGCTCAACAGCCTTGATTCCGAGGGCTTCGGCGTAAGCTGGGTTTTTCCTGATCTTATCCAGAAGCCGAATGATCAGGATTCGTTCTCTCGCAATCAAAGGGACCACTTCCTTTGCTTAGATGTGGAAATCTGCCTCCTGCTTATGGCTCTATTGTACCTTTGTGCTGCCCGGAAATAAATGGCTGTGTCAGCAAAATAAGAGGGTATAATTCTTCGTCTGGAGAAAAATAAAGGCTGATCAGACCTGCTTGCCTTTCAGAGCGTTATACTGCTCTATATCAATGACTCCGGTGGCCAGCATCTTTTCTGACCACAGCTGCAGCGTCTCCACGGTGATGGAGATGCGCTCCAGCGCCTCCTGTATGTAGATGAAATCCGCCAGTTCATCACCGGAGATACGCCCGTCCGCCGTGATCTCGATAAGCCGCTCCTTTTGCCTGTGCATGGAGTTCAGGGAAGCCAGCATCTCCAGCACAATCTGGGACAGGTCCTTGATCTGAATCTCCGGCACATACTGCTGCCCGATGGGACACTGATTGGCGCAGTAGTAGTTGCAAAGGTTGGGCTGCCGGTATTTCTCCGCCATGGTCAGTACCTCGTCCGGATAGGGCAGGGATCGTTCGTTCTCGATCTTCTCGATACGCTCCGGGGAGATGGTCTCCAGTAGTTCGCTGGCCGACTCTCGGGTGAGCTTCAGGCTCTCTCTGGTCAGCTGGTAGATGTTCTTGTTTTCTTTTGTGGATACTCTGGCCATGTTCAACTTCCTCGCCTTTCATCATGCGTATCATCATTATACGAGTTAGCGACAAAAAACGCAACTGCCACCACGCGAAGAAAACTATATCATTGTAATGCCGTTTTTGGCAATTCTTATCTCCTTTTTGTGTGTGCTTATTGGGCAGTTCTCTTGAAACGCAAAAAATCCCGCACAGCAGCCGTGTAACCTGCCGTGCGGGAAGTTGACCCTTTATTCTGCGATCAGACGATCCGTTTTAATGGCGTAAGCATATGCTTCTGCGCTGACTTTTCTCAGGTAGGCCAGCGGCATGAGCTTGTCCACCGTCAACTTTTCACCGGCAAATGCCGCAGCATCCTCAATTCGCTCATAGTCATTGCCTGTCAGCAGGCACGCCGCCATATACATTACCTTAGTTGCTCTGGTGGCGGCGATCTCCGGGCTGTAGTTTTCTGCGTAGATATGGCCGCGCAGATCACGGATGCCCTTCACATACAGAGGATATTCCTCAGCCTCGGTTTTTCCTCGGGACGCAAGGCAAAGCGCTGCATCGAATGTATCCCGAAGGCAGTCTTCCACACTGGCATCGCTGCCGCGGTATGCAAGTTCTGCCTTGGCAATTTCCGTGTATGTATGGTGCACTTTCGCAGTGTCCTCAAAGATATCAAGCAGAGAGGTCACATCGTAAAACTGTTTCATGACCTCCATATCCTTGCCGTCATTGAGGAGAATACCGGTGGTGTGGGGTGCAAATGCGGTGAGTTTATCCGCCAGGATACAATCTGCGCTGGGGATCTGTACTGCCAGATATTCCGGCTGCGTTTGCAGCAGCTCGTTTCGGATTTCCTTGCTGATAAGCTCAGCATAATGGTTTTCCTCGAACAGGACGTCCAAGAGGATATACAACGGCTTATGGTTTACCGGGGAATCATAGGTAAACTTGAAATGGCGCTTTTCGATATTATTTTTTCCGATGCGTTTTTGTTCTTCCGCACTCTGGAAAGGGAATATCTTGGATGCCTCTTCGATAAAGGCATCCAGATCCGTTCTGGGCTCCACGATGATATCAATGTCAGTGGACAACCGGCGCGGACGGTTCATCAGGAGCATCAGGCAGGTACCGCCCTTGAAAATGAAAGGCATACCCACACGGGCCAGAGCCTCCAGCAGGCCAAAGGCGTAGACCGCACGCTCCAGCAGGACAGGATCTCGCTTACTGGTTTTCTGAAGTTCACGGATATGCTCTTCCGCAAAACTGATTGGCTGTATCATGTCATTACTCCGTTCTTAGCGTAATATTTGTCTTTTCCCGGATCAGCGCCTTCAGCTGTTTCTCGGCACCGCGGCGCTTGGCATAGCGGAACAGGCAGCTCTCGTCGATCACATAACCGGAAAAAGTCCCTTCAAGGATTGCCGGATATTCGCTCTTGCTGATCACTTCCTGCAGCAGAGAGTCAGAAACCAAATCCACCAGCAGCTTTTCAAGCCGGGTGTGCCAGGCCTCCTCAATTCCCCTTGGTGCCTCAGTAACCAGCTTGTTTAATACGATCATGCCATCATACCAATACTGGTGATACAGCTCGGGTGTCGGGTCGAGCAGCACCTTGCCGGGGAATTGCTCCTTGAGCAGGTCAAAAACAAAGTCAATGATATCATCCTCCACGGAGAGGAAAAGAACGTTGTGGGCCAGCTGATGATTGACAAATTCGTTGAGCTGCACCAGTTCAAAAATGGTAAACTCCACCGCAGGGAACGCTTCCCGAAGGGCCTGTGCGACTGTGTTAGCCTCCTCTGAGTATTCATGCCGATAACTGCTCATCTTATTTCCGGAGACACAATACGCATTCCGACCGACGCGAACGACCTCTCCGCTTTTTACCAGGCCACGCAGTCTCTTGCGCATAGCCTCTTCTCCAAGCGGGCAGCCACTGTCCTGATTGGTCATAAAGAAATCTCCAAAACTAAAACTCTTCATGCCGGCCAATGCCGTCAGATGAACCTGATTGAACATGATAATCACCTCGCAAACCGTCCCATTTCGGCAATAAATACTCGTTATTGCCGTTTTGGTACAATTACATTATAGCGCTTTTCCTCGTTTCGTCAATACTATTTCGGCAATAGAGGATGTTTACTGCCGAAATAGTACCGCAAACACGAGAATAGTATTGCCCTTCAAAAGCATTTTATTCGCGAAGCCGGAGTTGGTTGCATCGAAAGGTGAAACCATATTTCACCATACCTGAAGCAAAATGCTTGGAGGATTCTGTTATAATGGTTTTAAGAGGAGGTGCAGCATGTATAGCATATCGGAATTTGCAGGCTTGTTGGTCAAGCAGGCCCGGGAAGAGAAGCAATGGGATCAGCAGTATCTGGCTGATGAGCTGGATATTGATATCCGCACGCTCAAGAAAATAGAAGCAGGCAAATCAGACATATCATTTGACACACTGAGCAGTCTGATCCATCTGCTTGAAATCTCACCGAAAATCCTGTTCTATGCTGATCGCACAGAAACCGGCGTGGAGATGGATAAGATATTTCGTCAGCTGATGCGCTTTTCTCCGGACAATATCCAGATGATCTGCGATTCAGCCCATTACATCCGGGCCTGGAAGGATGCCAACGGTGATGACTACCCTTTGGAACAATAAAGCATGACCGTTAAGAGAGATCCCTGCGCCGGAGAATACCAGCGCAGGGATTTCATTACACTTACCACTTGCTCATGATCTTACCATACATCTGCAGCTTTTCATCTTCGTAGCGGACTTCCCAAACATATCGGAGACTACGGCATCCAACGTCAGATTGCACACAGTGAAAGCGTTCTGGAAACGATTCTTTTCACTGGAACGCATGGATACGAGCTTACTTCGATAGCGGGTGAACTCGCGGAGAATACGGATATCCTTATCTTGGCGGCGATGACACGCTCTATGTCTTCGAGGCCCCTATCGACCTGCTCTCCTACATCTCCCTTTTCCCGGAGGAGTGGCAGGAGCATAACTATGTGGCCTGCTGCGGGACATCCTCCATCCCCGTGCTGGAGATGTTGCGGCAGCTCCCCCGGCTCCGGCAGGTGTACCTCTGTCTGGACAATGACGCTGCCGGTCATGCCGCCAGTGAGCGCATGGCGAAGCTGCTGGAGGAGCACGGTATCTCCGCGGAGTGGCTCGTACCGCAGCAAAAGGACTGGAACGATGATCTCAAGGCAGAACAGGAAAACAAAATGGAAAGGAGCGAGCTATGCCAAACCTTCTGCTGACAATGTGGGACACGATCAAAAGCTCCAACATCGGAATATTAGTCGCGGCAGGGCTGGGGATGTTCGCCATCATCGGAGGGCTCTCCATGCTGTCCTAAGGAATGCTTCTTCCTCCTGAAAAAGTCGGCGGGCACGGACTCCTACACCATGACCGAAGTCGATCCTGCGGAAAAGCTGCTGATCGACGGCGACGCATATCCCCTGAGCAGCCTGATGCCTGTTTCCTATAGCGAAACAGTTGAGGTTTCCGTTGTCACCTATGAGCAGCGATCGGGCTCGAAGTTGACGCTCACTGCCGAGGTGACGAGCAGCAACGATAAAAGGCTGGCAAACAAGCCCACGGCCTTCGTTATCACGGACACCGCCACCGGGGAGAGCTTTTCGATCGCAGTCACGACGGATGCGAACGGCACGATGACTATGGAATGGACAGCTCCCACCCAGGGCGTATACACCATCCACGCGGCTGTGACCGCGGATGGCGGCTATGCGGCCTCCAGCTCGAAAACGCCGGTGTATTACGCTGCGCTGGGCAAGGACACTGAAGGGAAGAATACCACTCTGTACCGTCTGTTGCTGACCGAAAACGGCAAGGCGCTCGGCGCATCTGTGGAATACGGCGCAGATCTGACGCTTCAGACGCAGAAGTGGGACGGTGAGGCGTGGACGAAGGCAGACGAAACCGTCTCCTATCAGGCGGCAGCCCCCCGGCGCGGCGGCGGCCGGCATCGACACCGGCTACCTCCCACAGACCGCCGGACAGTATACCTTCTCGGCAAAGGACAGCAACGGCAGGGAGCTTGCGTCCGCCGTGCTGACCGTTACACCGCGCAGGCTGACGATCCGCCCGGCCTGGGATACCGCGCCCGCCGTACTGCAGGACATCAAGCTCGACTTTGAAGGCGCTCTGGAGCGTGACAGGGATGCGCTGACAAACAGCCTGACCGTTTCCGACATCAACGAATATTTTTCTGACCCGGACAGGACCGGCGTATTTACCTTTGCGCCGCAGTGGAAGGAATCGGAGGATTCCAGACGCCTGCAAAGTGCGTACTCGGTCACGCTGCAGACGAACTCTCTCCGCCGCGAGGCTGATGCGGCGCTGGTTTATCGCCCCGGACGATCCTCATATTTGTGCCGCAAGGCAAAATTCAGAAAAGAGGTACCGATATGGATCAGAACGTCAATTATTACGGCATCATCCTTCTGCTACGCCAGCTTCGGGAAAGCGGCAGCTTCAGCGAAAAGGAGCTGCGGAGGGTGGCGGCACGGATCGCCGCGGACAGCGGCGCGGACATTATGATTTCTCTCTGATTTTCTTCATCTTTCAGTAGCTTTCTAAACAAGGTTGTGGTAGTGTTTGTGTTGCAAAAACAGGAGGTGAGCAGGCATGGCGGAAAAGCATCTGACAGACGGCACAACGGCACTGGCAGCGCAGCCCCGCGTCATCAAGATCGAGGCGGCGGAGAAGCCGCGGAATACGCAGCTGCGGGTAGCGGCCTATACCCGTGTCAGCTCGGACTCCGATGACCAGATCAACTCCTTCGCGGCGCAAAACCGCTACTACGCCGAGCTGATCTCCGGCAAGGCTGAGTGGCGCATAGTGGATATCTACGCTGACGAGGGCATCACCGGCACCTCCGCCGCAAAGCGGGAGGACTTTCAGCGCATGATGGCGGACTGCCGCAGAGGGCTCATCGACCAGATCCTCGTCAAATCCATCTCCCGCTTCGCGCGGAACACAAAGGACTGTCTGGAGGCGGTGCGGGAGCTAAAAGAGTTGGGCGTCAATGTCCGCTTCGAGCGCGAGGGCATCGACACCGCTACGACGCCATCGGGAACACGGAATACGAAACCGTGCGGCTGCGGCGGCTGTTCATCGGTCGCAAGCCCATGACAGAGCCAGACGCGGAGCTGCTGCAAAACGCGGTGTCAAAGGTGCGCGTGACGAACAAATGCGTGACCGTGACGCTGAAGAACGGACAGACCATAGAGAGGAGAGATGAGCCGTGAACGAAACCGCCCCAAGAGTCATTAAGATCCCCGCAAAGCCGGAGTCAGAATGGAAAACGGATGCCCAGCGACAGCTACGGGTAGCCGCCTACTGCCGGGTCTCTACCAAGGAGGAGGATCAGGCAAACAGCTACGAGGCGCAAAAGGAATACTACACCGACAAGATCATGTCCAACCCCGCGTGGACCATGGCGGGCATCTTCGCCGACAAGGGTATCACCGGCACCTCGGTGAAAAAGCGGGAGGACTTCATGCGTATGATCCGCCACTGCCGCCAGAGGAAGATAGATGTCGTCCTCACCAAGTCAGTCTCCCGCTTTGCCCGCAACACGGTGGACTGCCTCTACTACACACGGGCACTCAAGGAGCTGGGCATCGCCGTCATCTTTGAAAAGGAGAACATCCATTCGCTGGAGGAGGACAGCGAGCTGCGCATCACGCTCTCCGGCGCCTTCGCACAGTCTGAGAGCGAATCCATCTCCGCCAATGTCACATGGGGCAAACGCCGCGCCATGGAAAGCGGAAAGGCGACCATCCAGTACAAATACCTCTACGGCTACCGCAGGGGCGCGGACGATAAGCCGGAGATCATCCCGGAGGAGGCGGAGGTCGTCCGCTGGATCTACGAGCGGTACCTCGCCGGAGCCAGCACACGGATGCTGCGGGACGAGCTGCATGAGCGGGGCGTGATATATACCGAAAAATCGCCGCAATGGACGCTGCCTCATATCAAGAGCATCCTGCGGAATGAGAAATACTGCGGCGATGTGCTGATGCAGAAGACCTTTCAGCAGGATGTCATCAACCGCAAGGTCATCAAAAACACAGGGCAGCTCCCCATGTACCTCATAGAGAACCACCATGAGGGCATCGTCAGCCGTGAGAAGTACAACGCGGTGCAGGCGGAGATGGCGCGGCGCAAGGCGGCAAAAAGCCCCTCTAAGAGAGCCTCCACCGGTCTTGCCGCCTACACCAGCCGCTACGCACTCTCAGATCGTCTGGCGTGCGGAGAATGCGGAACGCTATACCGCCGCTGCACATGGACGCGCCCCGATGGAAAGCGCGTCGTGTGGCGCTGTGTGAGCCGTCTGGACTATGGCAAGAAATACTGCCACAGCTCGCCCACGCTGGACGAGGCGCCGCTCCAGCAGGCGATCATAGCCGCCCTCAACACCGTCCTGCCGGACTTGGATGGCCGCATCCGCCAAATCACGGAGGCGTTGGAGGCGGAGGTCATCCCGTTCCCCGGCGGTGGCATGAGCCTTGGCGACATTGACCGCAGGCTGGCGGAGCTGGAGGTGCAGTTCCAAAGGCTGCTGGAAAAGGCGGCGGATGATCCTATCGCCTATGGGGATCAGTTCAAGGAGATACTGGATGAGCAGACCGCGCTAAAGGAGCTGCGGACATCCATCCTTGCGGAGAGCAAAAAACACGCCGAAGCGGATCGGCGTATCAGGGATGCCGCGGGGATGCTGGAAAACGCCGTGCCACACATCGCGGAATGGGACGAGAGTGCCGTCCGGCAGCTGGTGGCACAGGTGAAGGTGCTGTCCAAGAACGAGATCAGCGTGACGCTCAAGAGCGGCATCGAGATCCGGCAGAGCATATCAAACTAAAAAAGGAGATGGGAAAATGGTATTTGTGACCGGCGACCTCCACGGAAATTTTGAGCGATTCAAACCAAAATACTTTCCCGAACAGGCGCGGATGACAAAGCAGGACATTATGATCTGCGCAGGAGACTTTGGCGGCGTGTGGTTTGGCGACAGCCGCGACGATGAAACGCTGGATTGGCTGGAACGCCTGCCCTTCACGCTGGTATTCGTCTGCGGCAATCATGAAAACTATGACGCGCTGGCGAGATACCCCGTAGCGGAGTGGCACGGCGGCAAGGTACATCGCGTTCGCCCTCATGTGCTGCACCTGATGCGCGGCCAGATCTTCGAGCTGGAGGGCTGCCGCTTCTTCACCATGGGCGGCGCCAAAAGCCATGACATTGAGGATGGGATTCTGGAGCCGGATGCCCCGGATTTTGAGCGAAGGCTCACGATGCTCCAGCGCAAGCCCAGAGCGAGGTACCGCATCAACCACATCTCATGGTGGGCGCAGGAACTGCCCTCCGATGAGGAATATGCCGAGGCACGGCGAAACCTCGACGCGGTCGGCTGGGCGGTGGACTACATCATCACCCACTGCGCTCCCACCAGCATCGCCCTCATGGGGAGCCGCCACAACGAGGCGGACCGACTCACGGACTTCCTACAAGATGTACAAAAGAGAGCAAAATATCACTACTGGCTGTTCGGCCACTACCACGACAACCGAGCCATTGATGAAAAGCACATTCTGCTGTGGGAGCAGATCGTGCGAGTCATCTAAAACAGGTCAAAGCAGAGGAAAACACGGTGACACCGCCGTGCTTTTCTCTGCTTTGAGCATTGATCAGGCGCATCGCGCCGGAAAGGAGAAGCTATGAATATCCGCAAGCCCACAGATTACACCACCCTGTTCACCGCGCTGGACGCCGCTGTTGCGGCGCAGCTCCCGCAGATGGAGTTGTACCGCGAGATCGGTCGAGTGGTCAGCGGCAGGGTCGAGAAAGGAGCGGCTGTCGCGGCGTCGGAACGCCTGCAAGCGGCCTATCCCACAGCCGAGGGCTTTTCTCCCCGCAATGTGCGCCGTATGCGGGACTTCTACCGGATGTACGGCGACACACCGGAGTTGCTGGTGGAGGCAATGCGCCTAAACTGGACACAGAATGTGGTCATCATGGAGGCCGGATTGACCATGGACGAGAGGTGCTGGTACATTTGGAAGGCCACCGAAAGCGGCTTATCCAAAAAGGAGCTGCTGCGGATGATTAAGAGAGCCGAACATTCGGAAATTGCTCTTGGCGAAAACGAGGATACCTGCTATACTGTAGAAAAAGATGAGTTTTCGGAGAAGAACCGGTATGAAGAATATCCTGTTTATCTGCCACGGCAATATCTGCCGCAGCCCCATGGCCGAGTTCGTGATGAAGGACTTGGTGAAGAAAGCTGGGCTGGCGTCACAATTTCATATCGAATCGGCGGCAACCAGCCGGGAGGAGATCGGCAATCCGGTCTATCCCCCTGCGCGGCGCAAGCTGGCGGAGCATGGGATCTCCTGCGACGGCCATGCGGCGCGCCAGCTCACAAACCAGGACTACGACAAGTACGATTTGCTGATCGGCATGGACAGCGCGAACCTGCGGGATATGTACCGCATCTGCGGCGGCGACTATGCAGGCAAGATGTCCCTCCTGATGGACCATACTACCCGCCCCGGCAATGTGGCAGACCCGTGGTACACCGAGGACTTCGAAGCGACCTGGCGGGATGTGCTGGAGGGATGTCAAGGGTTGCTGGAAGAGTTGGCACACGATAAAGTTTGAACGGAGGTGAGGGCGGATGAATGGGAAAATCATTGTAAACGGTGCCGAGATCACGGTCACTACCATCGATGATAAGGATTACATATCTTTGACAGATATGCTCAAAGCCAAAGACGGTGACTTTTTTATCTCCGACTGGCTGAGAAACCGGAATACCGTTGAGTTCCTTGGGATTTGGGAGCAGATACACAACCCTGATTTTAATTATGGCGAATTCGCCACAATTAGAAGTCAGGCTGGCTTGAACAGCTACAAGATCAGCGTAAAAGAGTGGGTGGAAAAAACCAACGCAATTGGTCTCAGAGCCAAAGCTGGGCGATACGGCGGGACATACGCATATAAAGATATCGCCTTTGAGTTCGGTATGTGGATCAGCCCCGAATTCAAGATCTACCTCATTAAAGAGTTTGAGCGGCTCAAATCTGAAGAACTAAAACAGCTTGGCTGGGACATCAAGCGCAACCTTGCCAAGATCAATTACCGCATTCACACAGATGCCATCAAGGAAAACCTGATCCCGCCTGAACTGTCTGCGCGGCAAATTTCTCTGGTCTATGCCAACGAAGCCGATGTACTGAATATGGCGCTGTTTGGTATGACTGCTAAAGAGTGGCGTGACGCCAATCCAGATCTTAAGGGTAATATTCGGGACTACGCGAATGTATCACAGCTCGTGTGCCTGTCCAATCTGGAGAACCTGAATGCTGTTTTCATCAACGAAGGAATCCCGCAGGCAGAGCGTTTGGCAAAGCTCAACGCCATCGCCATCAGTCAGATGAAGGTGTTGACGGAGGATCACAGGTTGCTGCAGCTTGAAGAACACAAGCAAGAGTCTTGAAGCACTTCTTCGTACCACTTGCATGTGACCATGATATACTAAAGAATAGATATTTTCTGGAATTTCATTTTTAGATGGGGGTGCTTTTTATGTTGAAAGAAATATGCGGTATCGAACTACGTGGAGCAAATTTTGAAAATCCAACAAGACTCGATATGTTTAATCCGATAGACGGTGGCACTCGAAAAACAATAAAAGGCACTTTACTATATGGGCGAAATGGGTCTGGCAAGAGTACAATTGCACGCGGGTTTCGTAAAATTATTGGTGAGAAAGACCAACCAATAAATCATGCTTCAGTTTTAGATAAGAATGGCGCCCCCATTGTTTTGACAGAATCTGAGAAAAAGAGAATTTTTATTTTTGACGAAGATTATGTGGATAAAAATGTAAAATTACAAGAGGACCATTTAGATACTATTGTCATGCTTGGCAAGCAGGCTGATTTAACCGAACAAATAACAAAAGCGGAAATCGATTGTGAAATTGCAAGGGCCGAGGCTGATAAGCAGCAAAAAATATATGTAGCATATCAAGACCACACCAATGAAAAATCTCCTAAATACTATATTAATCAACTCCGTTTTGCTTTGCAGGGAGATGATAATTGGGCTGGTCGTGATAAAGTGGTACGCAACGGGCGGCAAAATTCACCTGTCAGAGATGACACCTATGAGCAATTCTTGCGGGCAAAACCGACAAAATCGCGAGATGAACTTGTTGTAGACTTTGCAAACGGGGTAAATGAATTAAAGACTGCGAGAGAAGGCAGAACCAATATAAATCCTCCCGCACCGAACATTCCAGATGGTCTTTTAATGTACGATGATACGGAAGTCCGAAACAACCTATTTAAGAAGATAGAACGGCCAATACTGTCTGACCGAGAGCGTTATTTGCTCCAATTAGTTCAGAGGGGGAAAAGTCCGGATTTAATTGCACAGAAAGCACATTTAGAAAGAGAGGATACATCTTTTTGTCCCTACTGTTTTCAGAAATTGACTACTGAATATAAATCTGATTTGATTCAAAGCATAGAACGGGTTTTGAGTAATGTAGTAAAAGAACATCAGCAATCGTTACGAGACATGATGCACGGAGAGATGTCAATTGATTTATCACCCTTCGCTGCACTAAAAGGATATGGACAGTGTGTAGACCTTGTAAGAGAAATCGATAGCGCTGTTCATGCAAATAATGATTTGTTGCAGGGGAAAATTGATAACCCATATGAAGTACCAGAGGGCGATCTAACAGAAATACAACCTCTAATGAATCAGCTGGGAGAGGCGCTTGTCGACTTGGAGAAAGAACGTCTTGAATACAATTGCTTAGCAAAAAGAACAGAACCAATTATTACGAAATTGAATCAAATCAATAGCCAAATTGCTTATTATGATGTTCAAAAACTTGCGGCGCAATATAAAACACAGGCCACAGAATGCGATGAGGCTAAAAGGCGTTACGAACAAGCACAGGCTGTGCTTATTGAAAAACAAACTGTTGTTAGAGATCTTGAGGCAAAAAGAAAGAATCTAACATTGGCTCTCGATGTAATCAATAATGCGATGAAGTACATCTTCTTTGCAGAGGATAGACTGAAAATTGAATATGATAACTCTACTTACAAATTGAAATCACATGGACATAGTGTAAAGCCGTGCGATATTTCGGTTGGCGAACGGAACATTATGGGACTTTGCTATTTCTTTGCCAGCATTATGGAAGGGCAAGAAGAGAATGCTGCCTACACAGCAGAGAACATCCTAATTATTGATGATCCTGTTTCGAGTTTTGATATCGAAAATCGAGTGGGTATTCTGTCATTTTTGAAATACAAACTAAGCTTATTTCTTGAAGGTAACGAGGCATCTAAGGCGGTGATAATGACACATGATCTGATGACATTCTATGATGTACATAAGATATTTGAGGAAATCATGGCTAAATGCAAAGCCAAGGGATATGCACTCACTCCAAAATTCAATGAATTTGAACTTCGGTTGCAAATGCTTGAGCCATTTCAGTATAAAAAGCGTCAGGAATATACAGAAATGATGCGCATTATGTACACTTATGGGCAAAACAGAGTTACTGATCAGGAAATGGTTATTGGAAATATAATGCGGCAAGTGCTTGAGGCGTTTTCAACATTCGAATATAAGAAAGGAATTGAAGACGTATCAACTGACGAGAAGATCCTCGGCCTGATAGGAAACAGAAAATACCAAGCATATTTCAGAAATTTAATGTATCGTTTAGTTTTAAATGGTGGAAGCCATAAAGAAGAACAGGTGCGGGCGATGAGTGATTTGAACTTCTTCAGCCACATTTCCGATGCAGAAAAGCGAAGGACGGCAAGAGATATTCTGTGTTTTATCTATCTCTTGAATAAGCAACATTTGCTCGCACATTTAGCGGAAGCAGATCCGACTGCCAGTAATGTGTTAGATGTATGGTGTGAAGAAATAGAAGCACGTGCAGCAGTAATATAACAAGAATACATTTGTTTTGCCGATAAAGCAGAGAAATCTACAGTGGCATGGCATGACAAAGCCTACCGTTTTTGCTTGCGGTAGGTTTTGCTTTTTGCCGTTTCCGCAGTAAAAAGGGGACGAACTTCTTTGCCTAGCCCCACTGCATTCTTCTTTAAAAAATTTAAATTGCCCTGCAATAAATTATCCTTTCCGTGCATTACATGGATGACAGGAGACGGAAGCCTATGCTCAGCTTGCTGATGACAACCGAATATGCGCAGGCAGAGGAGCGGCACGAGCTGCAGCGGCTGCTGCTCCGCGTTGCCGGCGGTGAGCGTGAAGCCCTCGCGGAGCTGTATCAACGCACGCGCTCAGCGGTGTACGGTCTCGCGCTTTCCTACCTCAAAAACGCGCATGACGCGCAGGACCTTACGCAGGACGTCTATGTGCAGGCGTGGGACTGCGCGGAGCAGTACCGCCCAACCGGTTCGCCGATGGGATGGCTGCTGGCGGTCTGCCGCAATCTGTGCCTGATGCGCCTGCGGCGCGAGGAACGTCATGCCGCGCTCAGCGAGGAGGAATGGGACGCCATTCCCGCGCAGGAGTGCGGACTGGACGCCGATGAGCGCACCCTTTTGCAGCAAGCGTTGGCAAGCCTTGCGGACGAGGAACGGCGTATCGTGCTGCTCCATGCGGTCACGGGTATGAAGCACCGGGAGATCGCGGCGCTGCTGGAGCTGCCGCTTCCGACCGTCCTGTCGAAATATCACAGAGCATTGAAAAAAATGCGAGCTTATCTGGAAGGAGACAACGCCAAATGACCAACAAAAAAATGGAGCAGCGTCTGGCCGCGGCGGTCGAAAAGACCGCGCCGAACGATGTGGACGGCGTTCTCTCCCGCTGTGAAGAGCGGAAAGGAACGGTCATTCCCATGACGACAAAGAAAACGACGAAGAGAAAATGGACATCGCTCATTGCCGCCTGCCTTGCGGTGATGCTGCTCGGCGGCGGAGGGCTGTTCTACCAGCGGGCGAACGCGGTAGCCTCCGTGGTGTCGCTGGACGTGAACCCGAGCATCGAGCTGAAGGTGAATCGGAGCGAAAAGGTACTGGCCTGCGTGCCGCTCAACGAGGACGCGAAGGCCATCCTTGCGGATATGGGCAACGGCGCGGATCTCAAGGGTGCGAAGCTCGATGTGGCAGTAAATGCCATCGTAGGCAGCCTTGTGCGAAACGGCTACCTCAATAGCATTTCCTCCGCCATCATGATCTCGGTGGAGGACAGGGATACCGCCCGTGCGGAAAAGCTCCAGCGTGAATTGACGAGCACCGTAGACGGTGTTTTGCAGACAAGCGAATCGAGGGCGTCGGTTTTGACACAGACGCTCACGCAGGACGCGGGACTTACGCAGCAGGCGCGGGAAAACAGCATTTCCACTGGCAAGGCGGCACTGGTGAACCGTGTGCTCGCGCTTAACTCCGCCCTGAAGTTTGACGCGCTGGCAAAGCTCTCGGTCGAGGAACTCAAGGACCTCGCCGAAGCGGGCGCACCTGCCATGCCCATCGGCAGGGATGCGGCGGCCTACGCCGCGGAGCAGTACGCCGGAACGACGGCGCTGGATTCCGTTACGACGGAGGTCGATCCCGAGCTGGACGAATCCCCCGCACACTATGAGGTGGAGCTGCACACGCAGTGGGGTGAGTTTGAGTATCTGGTGGATGCCTACACCGGTAAGGTGCTCAGCGGGCAGAAAGATTTATTGGCCGCCGTTTCCATATCGAGTGAAACGACGAAGCCCTCTGGTCAAAAGCCCGTGCCGTCCGGAACGGTGCAGGATATCGGCTACGCCAAGGCAAAGTCCATTGCCCTGAACCATGCGGGCGTGAGTGAAAATCAGGCGTATGACATGGACATTGAGCTGGATGATGAGGACGGAAAGCTCGTCTACGAAATCGAGTTCAAATCCGGCGGCATGGAGTACAGCTACGAGATCAACGCGGCCACCGGCGCGATCCTCAAACACGAGGCTGAGATAGACTGAACACCACCCGTGTTTCGAACTTTTTTATCGGAACACGGGTGGTTTCTTATTTGGAAAGCCTTGCATTGCAGGGCTTTCCGCTTTTTATAAATAATCCGGATGCATCATGAAACATCAAAATTGCGAAGATGTTTTCAAACGCCAACATTGCTATATGAACACGGCTTTTCGATATAATTACCTTGATATGCTGCTTCAAACGCTTGCGGTGTCTTGTATTTCAGCGTCTGATGTGGGCGAATCTCATTGTAAAAACGGATATATTCATCCACGCTCTTTCGAAAGTGCCGTTCAGAAGTATATTCGCGCCGGTAGGCTTCCTCTTTTTTGAATGTGGCAAAGAATGTCTCTGCGACCACATTATCGAGAGGCGTGCCGCTTGCGGAAAAAGGATTGCTTAACGCCATATTGCTGCAAAAGTTTACTAAATGCTGCGGAAATATACTGCCCGCCCCTATCACTGTGAAAGGTCAGACTTTGCGGATAGCCTCGTTCTGCATAAGCTCTACGGAAAGTGGTTGTGACAAGACGGGTACTGGCTGTGCAGGATACTCGAGCCCGGATTTCTTCTTTTGAACCATAGATTTTTATGGATGTTTCGGGGCAACTGACCGGATTTGAACTGGAGGATCTCATGACTTGGACAGTTTCCAACCTCCAGCGCCCTTTTAGAGAGGACTTTTCTCTCGAAAAAAGCGGCATCATCGCAGAAAAAGGATCACAAATATTTGGATGTCGTTTTGTCGGCTTTGACGGGCCGAAAAAAGCGGCGCCCTTTTTCAATTTCTAAAAGGGCGCTGGCTGCAGCGTCTGAAACGGCAGGCCGGAGAAGACCTCTCTGGCCTCATTTTTTTACAACAGGAGGATCGCTCACATGGACACCCAAAACACAAGCCGTCAGTTCCGCTACCTTGAAGAAGTCCGTATTCCCCTGCACCGTGCAGGATTTGGAACCCTGCTGGTGGAGGGAGAGCAGTTGCCTGTCCTTTGGAACGGCGCACCCCTCTGCCGCATCACCGGCAAGGGCAGCGTGTTCTATCGCCGGGAGGACGCGGACACGCCCCAGGCAGAGGATGCCCTGTTTCGCGTCGAGTACATCGCCGCGAAAACGCTGGAGTATATGACCGCTATGGAAGCCGCTCCGCGGCTCAAAGCCAGCGGACTGGATGGCGACTACCGCATCCTCGCTGACTTTGGCGATGCTGTGCTGGCGGGGCATCCGTCCGAGCGCGGCGTCCAGTTTGTAACGTGGGAGTGGGATTGGGACCGCAAGGGTGTCCACCACGGTCACTACTTCCAAAACGGCTGCGAGGAGGCCAAGCACGACTTTGTCCGACGCAGCGGGCTTCTTCCCAAGGAAGCACTGTTCGAGCCAGAACAACTCGACGAGATACATCGGGCATTGGCTTTCGTTTGCGAGCAGGACGAGGGGCTATCTATCGGAAGGGAAAAGGAGATCAAGGCCATCATGGAGCAGCTCAAGTGTCTATTGCCGGAATCTCCGGAACAGACGCGGACAATGGAACAGAGTATGTAAGCGGTGTCGATCAATCGATGCCGCTGTTTTTTGTAGGAGGAATCACAAGATGAAATACGAATCCGATCGACGCAGTTCCCCGCTCTTTGCACCCACTCCTCCGCGAGAGGAGACTGAGCCGCCTGTATGTCGCCGCAGTGAGCGGTGTAAGGGCTGTCCTCATGCCAGACACGGTTTTATATGCTGGCACAGGGACGGGACCTGTCTCAAAACCGATATGGAGGAAATTGAGGAAAGGAAGGAGCGTAAAAGATGATGGTTCAGGCGGTGCTGAGCAACCGTGATCACCTGGAATACGGCGTGGCGACAATCCCGTTCCCCATCCCCCGCGACCAGTACGCACACTGCATGGAGCTGTTGGAGGCGTTGGAGATCGGCGATGCAGTCAAAGCGGACTGCATGATAGCGGGGATCGATAGCGATAGACCGATATGGGATTAGACAACTTCGGCGAGACAAGTATGCTCGTCAGGGGCTACAGTTCGTCCCGTGAGACTTTGATGCAGCGTGGATCAAGGAATCAGAAAACGGGGCATGGCCTGCGGAGTACAACAAATATTTCTTGAGACTTCAAATAAAGTGTGTTACAATGCGGAAACAGAGAACAAGTGGTGGCATATTCGGGAAAATGCGAGAGTGAAAAGA
>ADJS01007775.1_pt1 | contig 63529 bp, 62 predicted proteins | sample 268128 | NCBI WGS metagenome assembly ADJS01 (sample SAMN00007486, study PRJNA43253) | human gut metagenome | isolation source: feces sample TS28 | reverse complement strand
TATATTGGTATTTTTACCGTATTAGCAGTTGGATTATATTTGTTAAATCAGCAGATTAAAATTAGTGATAAGATAAAGAAAACTCTTTTAGTAGGATTCTTTTATTTGAGTTTTGGTGAAATGATTCTCAACTTTATCTGGCATGGATTTCATGATCAGTATGGTATTCCGAATCGTTTCTCATTTCTGTTTGGTTTTGTACTTCTGCATATGTTGTGGGAAGTATTTGAACATTTAGATGGAACAAAAGGCTGGCATGTGGCGTTTGCCTGTATGGCAGGAGTAGGACTTTTAGCTTATGCCAGGGTAAAAGGAACACAGCCACTGGAAGATAAAGTTTATGGTGTGGCAGGAATGCTGTTTATTTTGTATGGAATGATATTACTCCTGTATACATTATCTCGTAAGAGAAAAGTGTGGTATAAGGCTGCATTTTGTGTAGTGGCAATAATAGAGATTGCCACAACAGCCTGTATGGGCTTTAATGAAAATGGTCAGATTTCTGTCTCAAAGTTTTTCTATGGAACAGAAGATATGGAGAAAGCTGCTGCATCTTTAAAAGATGAGACATTTTACAGAAGCGAGCTTGCCAGTGCTCTTATGGTAGATGAAAATGCCTGGTATCCAATAAACAGTGTGGGACTTTTTGGTTCTACAGCGACAGACCGAATGGTTAATATGATGGATAATCTTGGTTTTTATACGGGGTGTAATGAGTATCTTTATAAAGGTGCAACACCAGTAACGAACTTCCTTTTGAATGTAAAATACCTGTATTATCATCAGGAAGATTCTCTGACAACAGATTTTAAATATCTGAAGACACAGGGGACTTTTGATATTTATGAGAATACGGCAAAAGGAATGTCTATAGGATATCTCATGAATGATTCCATAAAAGACTGGTATTATGACAGTGCTTATCCATTCCGTGTACAGAATGATCTTGCAGAGCAGGCATTTGATGTATTTGAGCTGTTTCATGATATTGAGATTGACGATCCGGCAACCAATGGATGTACTGCATCAAAGACAAATGATGGAGAATATTATTTTGAATATGGCGATTCGCGACCGGACAATATGACATTTACCATTCCAATTACAGAGACGGCAGAGAATCTGTATCTGTTTTATGATGGAACACAGGTAGAAAATGCACAGATAATGGTAGATGGAACCAATGTGAAATCAGGAGATTTAGATGGTTATATGCTTCCAATCGGAAAAGTATCCGCAGGTTCAGAAGTTAAAGTAACTTTTGAGTTAAAAGGAGAGACCGAGGATGGTTATGTGCGCCTTTCTGCGGCAGACTTCGATCAGGAGGTATTTGAAGATTTTAAAAAGACAGCAGCAGAGCAGGCATTTACGGTGACGGATTACTCAAGTAATTCTCTGGAAGGCACAGTGGATGCTTCAGATAATCAGACATTATTTTTGTCAATTCCATATGATTCTGGATGGAAAGTAAAGGTAGATGGCAAAGAAGTAAAGACATGTCGTATCGGAGATGCTTTTCTTGGAGTAAAAGTTCCTTCTGGTGAGCACACAGTTTCCTTAAAATATACACCGCCAGGATTTTCTATTGGCTGGAAAGTAAGCCTTGCAGCAGCAATTATTTTTATTGTTCTTTGTTTTGTAAAATACCGATACAAAGCTGATATAAAAAAGAAAGAATAAAGATAGATTTTGGAAATGATTTTTAATAAAACATATGGTAGACTAGAGCGTGTTTGAAAATCGGAATGGCCGAAGCAGGAAGAGTCCGAGAGTATATATGGAGTAAAAGGAGGATTTATTATGTTTAAAAGAAAAATTATTACATTATCAGCAATAATGATAGCAGGTCTTATGACCTTTCAGGCAAATGTATCGGCAGATGCAGTAGAGGAGAAACCATATCTTTCCCTGGGGGCGGATTTAAGTACAGATCAGAAAAGTAAAGTCCTTGAACTTCTTGACGTAGATGAGAAAGCACTCGATCAGTATAATATAGTAACAGTGACGAATGCGGATGAACATAAATATCTTGATGATTATTTAGATTCTTCTGTGATTGGTACAAAGGCCTTATCCTCTGTTCTGGTTGAAAAAAGAGATAAGGGAGAAGGCATTGATGTTACAACGAAAAATATTACTTACTGTACAGCAGGTATGTATGAAAATGCGCTTACAACAGCAGGTGTGACAGATGCCACAGTAACTGTAGCAGGACCTTTTAATATTACAGGAACTGCTGCTTTAGTTGGTGCAATGAATGCGTATGAAGACATGACGGGTGAAGATATTTCCAGCGAGAGCAAAGATGCCGCAACGAATGAGCTGGTAGTTACCAGTGAGTTAGCCGGTCAGCTTAATGATTCCGACAAAGCCGAACAGTTTTTAGCGTTAATTAAAGAAAAAGTTCTTTCAGATGATGCAAAATCAGAAAGTGACATCAATGATATTATTGATGAGTGCAGCAAAGACTTAGATATCACGGTAACAGATGATCAGAAAGCACAGATTGCAGAACTTATGCAAAAAATTAATAAGCTTGATTTAAATGTAAATGACTTAAAAGAACAGGCAAGTAAAATTTATGATAAATTGAGTGACATGGATATTGATACACAGGGAATCTTTGAGAAAATAAAGACGGCATTATCTTCTATTTTTGCAGCATTAAGTGGTTTATTTAATTAAGCGGAGATAGAAAATATTTGCAGCTATAAGAGGAAACTTCTATCGGCTTGTGTTATAGTGACATCCCATCACCTGTAGGATGCCGGGGCATTCTTGAATATATGCTCTGGAGTTAGAAGTCTTCTTGCTGGAAGAGGATAAGGTGAATTATAAAAAACTATAAATTTTTATAGCATATAGCAGAATTGCTCCTGGAATGCCAAGAACTGTACATACAGCGCCTGTAATCGGATTAATTCCAATTCCAGTGATGATGTCTCTTGCAGCGCAGAAAAAGTTAAAAAAGTAAATGAACGAAAGACCGGCGGCACCGCGTCCGATGATGGAAAAAAGTGCTGTGGGTCTTTTTTTTATGTATGCAATAAAATATCCTGCAAAACAGGCCGCGCAAAAAATAAGCAGAATTTTATTTTGAGATAGATTATCCTGGGATAATATATTCTGGATGGATGAATTATTAATAAATAAAGTGGAAAAATGAGTAGAAAAAGAAAAAAGAATAGGGTACATAAATTATCTCCTTAGCATGCAGCTTTGCCAGAAAGCATTTTTCAAATACGTTCTGGCATATTAGTTTTTATGAGTTTATGAAAAAGTAAGAGAAAATATGAAAAATATCTTTAAATAAATAATTTGTAATTTAAGTAAAATAAAGGTAGACAAAAATTGGAAAACGTGATATATTAATTTTGGAATAACTGTCATATGTTTACATCAAATAAAACAATGGAGGGATGTGATATGGATTTTTCAGATATTCGCACAATCATTATAGGAGAAGCAGGAGAGTATGGTAAGCGGCTGGTGAGGTATTTGGAGATTCACCTTTCATCTGCAGTGCGTGTATATCATTTTACAACGGCAGAAGGCATGGTTTCTTTTAAAGAAGAGGCAGAGATTTATCTTTTAGATGAAAGATTTTTTAAAGAATTATCGGAAGAGAAACAGAAATTTTTAAAACAGAAGAAGTTGATTTTACTAACCTGGCGGGAGGAACAAGGCTCTTTTTGCAAATATGATAATCCCCAGAAGTTGTTAGATATGTTGTCTGATTTTACAGATTATAATTCGGATTTATCAGACTTGGCAGCAGAGTTAAAAGATACACCGACGAAGTTAACAATCGTGTATTCCCCTGTGTATGATGAATATCTTGAGCAGATAGCACGTTCTTTTATGTCATTGGGAGATGTATATATGGGAGCGGAAGATCTGGGCTATAAAGGGATAGATTCTGAATACGGAGAAGGCGGTGATATGGGAGATTTATGCTATTACATTCATTTAAGGGAAGAGAATATTTTAGATATATTGCAGGATATGCTTATTCCGAAAGAAGAAGTTCAGGTGTTACATTCTCCAGACTTGTATTTTTATTTGCGGGAACTGACGAAGGAAGATTATGCATGGTTTTTCGATAAGATTAAGAAAGAGAGTCCCTATAGGGAAGTGTTCTGGGGAGCAGGGAATTGTTTTGTTGCCAATGTAGATATGCTGAGCTTTTTTGATCAGGTTATATTGATAGATTCGAGGAAGAATCCGAGGCAGAGTATTTTTTGTGACCGTTTGGAACGTGTATTAAATATTAATCAGGGAGAGCCTCAAATATGGCAGAGGATATACAGGGAGGATATTTTAGATGGAACTGCCTGGTAAGAGAGAGCTGAGAGAACAGATTTTACACCAGATGGATGGAAGAACATCATATGTCAGCGATAAAGATGTATATCGTGAGATTGATAAGGCAATCTTACGTTCAAGTCATGGCGGATACGGGACACTTTCTGAGAAAGAAGAACTAAGAAGACAGATGTTTTATTCGATAAGAGGATTTGATGTTCTTGAAAAATATTTGGGTGACAGCAGTATAAGTGAGATTATGGTAATTGGAGCCTCGCGTATTTTTGTAGAGCAGAACGGAAAGATTAGAAGAATAGAAGAACACTTTTCAGAAGAGGGCGATGTATACCGCTTGATAGAGCAGATTGTGGCACCAACAAACCGAATGGTGAACGAGGCTTGTCCTATTGTGGACAGCAGACTTCCAGACGGTTCGAGGGTACATATTGTATTGCCGCCAGTATCACTGGAAGGGCCGGTTATCACAATTCGTAAGTTTCTAAAAGGAGGCATGACGATAGAGAAGCTTTTAGCATTTGAAGAGTTTCCAGAGAAACTTACAGGTATACTGTCCGCCCTGGTAAAGAGCAGATACAATATTCTTATTAGTGGAGCGACAAACTCAGGTAAATCCTCTCTTTTGAATGCACTTGCAGAATATATAGGGAAGAGGGAAAGAGTAATTACGATAGAGGATTCAGCAGAACTCCAGCTTTTTCATGTAGAGAATCTTGTTCGACTAGAAACGAGGAATGCAAACATGGAGGGAGAGAATGAGATTACTATGCAGGACTTGATTAAGGCATCTTTGCGAATGCGGCCGGACCGAATTATCGTAGGAGAAGTGCGAGGGGCAGAAGCCATGTCGATGCTTCAGGCATTATCAACTGGGCATAGTGGGTCTGTATCTTCGATACATGCCAATTCATGTCGAGATGCACTAAGACGTTTAGAAACGATGGTTTTAATGGGAATGGATATGCCTCTTGCAGCAATACAGGGATTGATTGCTTCTTCAGTAGACATTCTCATTCATTTAGGGAGACTTACTACAGGGAAAAGAAAGATATTAGAGATATGCGAAATTAAGGATTACAGTAGAGCAGAGTATGATATTCGTACCCTATTTCAATATAAAGCAGGACAGACAGAAAGTTTGGAAATGACAGGGAAACTTTTTCATACGGAAAAGCTTAAGAGCTATGGGCAGTATGAAAACTATTGTGAGGCGGTGAGACTGTTTTGTGAAGAGAAGAGAGAGGGTTAGTTCCTTTTTGATTGTGGAAGCAGGTCTTATTTTACTGAATATTTTATGTTATGGAGATATACGCTGGCTGCTTTTAGAACAAATATTATTATTTCCGTGTTTTAATGTTCTAAAAAGAAAGAAAAGGGAGAAAGAAAAACATTTATATGAGAAAGGATTTCAGAATCTGCTGCAATCAATGATGACTTCATTGCAGGCAGGGTATTCTTTGAATAATTCCTGCAGGATTGCACTAAAAGAATTAGAAGAGCTGTATCAAGACCAGAATAATCCAATGTTAAGGCAGATGAGAAGAATCATACAGGGATTAGATCTGCATATTACTTTAGAACAACTCTTTATGGAGTTTGCAGAGAGTACAGGACTAGAAGAGGCAAAGCAGTTTGCGGTCGTGATAGAGATTGTGCGTAGTACCGGGGGAAATATGGTAGAGATTTTAAAAAGGACGATGCAGCATTTGAAATATAAGATGGATACGGAGGAGGAGATAAGAGTTCTTTTAAGTGGAAAGTTATTTGAAAAAAACATTATGTTATCAATGCCATTCTTTATTTTACTATATTTGCGCCTGGCCAATCCTAAATATGTAGAGTGTTTTTACAACACTATTTTAGGACATCTCGTTATGTCAGGTATGATTGGGATTACTGTTTTTTGTTTTTTCTGGTCGGAGAAAATTATGAATATTCGGTTTTAAACAGGAGGTGCATAACTTTTGAATAACATTTTTGTTTCATGGAAACAAAAGATAGAGAGCCGGATAATCAGCGATTTAAAGAGCCAGTATACGGAATCAGAAGAACAGATCAGACAAAGGAAGGAGCAGTTTTTAAAAAAGCAGAAGAAGATTATATTAATAGAAATCATAGCAGGAGCAGTTTTTTTGGCTTTTTTGATTATAAGAGCAGCCTTTTTGCAAGATGATATTTTACTGAGTCGAAATTCATTTGGTCAAGGATCAAAAGAAGTGCAGCTATCTTTAAAAAAGGATGACAAGAAAAAGGAGATAACTTATAAACTTGATGAACAGAAATTATCGGCAGAAGAAGAGTCGAAAGTGTATATACAGTTCTTTAAAAAGTTAAAAAAGATAATGATGAAAAATAATACGTCATTGAAGCAGATACAGACCCCACTGAACCTGCCAGATACAGTAGACGGATATCCTTTTGAGATTACATACGAACTTGCAGAAGATGGATATATTCGTCTGGACGGTTCGATAAATGAAGAAGAACAAGCAAAGCTAAAGCGAGGAGAAACATATAGAACATATATTGTGGTAACAGCACGGTACGGGGAATATCGGAAAAGTAAAAAGTATGAGATCAGGATTGTTCCGAAGAAAAATATATCTCAAACAAATGTGTTTTATAAGATACAGCAATATTTAAAGAAGGAGGAGCAGGAGAATAGATATAGTCGTGATATTAAAATACCGTCTGTCTATAAAGATATTGAAATTACAAAAAGACAGGAAAATCAAGGAGGAATATCAGGCATATTGATTTTATTTGTCACTGTATGTATTTTTATCCCGTTACATAATTATTTAAAATTGCAAGAAGAAGGGAAAAAGTGCCAGGAGCAGGCAGAGCGGGACTTCCCGGTTATTGTTCATCTTCTCACTCTATATATGGGAGCGGGACTATCCTTTTTTTCTGCGGTGAAAAGAATTAGCCAGAACTATCAAAAGCAGAGAGAATTGGATGATTCTAAAAAATATGCTTTTGAAAAAATGATGCGGATGGAACAGCAGATGAGTAATGGTGTAAGCCAGAGAGAGGCATGTCAGGACTGGGGAATGCAGTTTAGGACAGATAGTTATCAGAAGCTTTCGCTTATCTTGATTCAGAGCTTTACGAAAGGCGGCAGGGAAGCAGCAATGTTAATGGAAGCAGAAGAAAGAGAGGCGTTTCATAAGCGGATAGACAGAGCAAAAAAAGAGGGAGAGGAGGCTTCAACAAGATTACTTTTTCCAATGATTTTATTATTGTGTCAGGTAATGTTATTGGTGATGTACCCGGCACTGACTCGCTTTCAGGGATTTTGATTTTAGAAGATGTTATTAGAGCGTGTTTGAAAAATCATTTCTGCAACCTGCACGCCCCAATTTGCGGTATATTTTGTCTTCATTCAGTTGAAGTAGCCCGCTACGCCGCCCTCATTTAGGCGAAATCTCCCACAAATTGTAACGCACATTTTGCAGAAAGCATTTTTCAAACATAATCTAGGATATGGATGTACTTTGCTGAATAAAAGGAGGGAATTGATATGGCATTTATAAAAAGAAAAAAGGAGCAGATGCATCAGAACAATATAGTATATAAAAAGAATCGGTTACAATCTATTTTGTTATCACAGGATGGAATGGGGGTTGTTGAGGTTATCTTAATTATTGTAGTCCTTATTGGTTTGGTGATTATTTTCCAGACAAATATTAAAGGGGTGGTGGCATCCATTTTCTCCACAATACAGAAAAATGCAGGTTCAATACGATAAATATTTTGATGAAAGAGGACAGATTACAGTCTTTTTGTCGCTTCTGTTTTTGGTGTTGATGATGAGTTTCCTTTTTATTGTAGAGGGCGTAATCAGTTACAGTGCCAGTAGCCTTGGGGAAGATGCAGTAAAAGGTGCAGGAGAAAGTATTATGGCCAACTATGATAGAGAACTTTTTAAAAATTATCATTTGTTTTTTCTTGATCCAAGACAGAAAGATTACATCGTGACTGATGGAAAAGAATTTATCAATCAATATTTTTCTGGTAATTCGTTTTTTGATATATATTGCGATTCTTTAGAAGTTACAGGAGAGAAGACGGCAGTGGATGAAGATGGGTTGTATCTGAAACACGAGATCCGGGAGTGGATGAAATATCGTGAGGAAAAAGAAATAGCAAAAGTATTGGAAGATATTATAAGAAATACAAAGAAAAATGACGGAGAAAGAAAGGAATGCCAGGAAGAAGTAGATAGCGCAGAAACGGATGTAAAAAAGGAACAGGATGAAGAAGTGAATCAAGAAACAAAAGAGGAAACAAATAAAAAGGATACGGAATCAGACTTAAAAGGAGATGTAGATAAAAATACAGATAATGTGGAGGATATGAAACCAGACGAAAAAGCAGCGTCAGAAGAAATAGAACCTGTGAGTGAGGAAACATTAAAGGAACGTAGTAACTGGAAGGAGATTAAGGGAACATTACAGCTTTTGATGAGAACAGGTATATTATTTTATGCCGCTGAGCATCCGGAGAGTCTTTCAAGACAGAGTATTCCAGGAACGAATCTTCCGTCAAAAAGAGTGAAAGGCAGTTCTTTTGATAATGAGCAAAGGTTGCTGGATAAGATGGATGAACTATCCTTTTCAAGCTTAAAGGGGATAAAGTCATTACTTTCTGTGGATATTTCTATGGATGGAAGAGGTACATTGTGGACAAAGGACAGATATATTATTTCTTATATAGAAGACTGTTTTTCTTTTTATGGAGGTAGTGATAAAAAGGACAATGCACTTCTGTATGAGGTGGAATATCTTATTAGCGGAAAGAATTCAGATATAGATAATCTAAAAAGAGTAGCAAATTATATTCTGCTATTACGCTTTATAAATAATTATATATTTACAGGAAAAGATACTCAGATGAAAACGCATATAAATACGATGGCATCGGCTATAACTGGGGTTATGGGAATGCCGCAGACGATGAAAGCAGTACAGGTACTTATAAGAATGGCAATAAGTTACGGAGAATCCCTTCTGGAATTACACACATTATTTTCTGGTGGCGAAGTTCCGTTGATAAAAGATAAGACAACGTGGAATCTTACGTTAAAAACAATGGCAGAGCAGTTAAGAAATAAGCAGATTGTAAAAAAAGGAAAGAAAAATATATCTTATAAAGATTATTTGAAGCTGTTTCTTCTAACAAAAGGAAATTCTCGAACAGTGTGTTATCGCATGATGGATATTATGCAGGAGAATATAGCTTCTAAAGAGCCAGGATTTTTGATGGAGAATTGTCTGTTTTCTTATAGCTGGAAAGGAAGTCTTGCGGCCGGAGGTGTGAAACTAAACTTTGTGAAACAATGTAGTTATTGATATTTTTAATAAAGATAGAGAAAGAATGTCGATAGAGCGTGTTTAAAATACGCTCTGCGGGAGGAGGTGAAGCAGGGTGCTCTCTTTAAAATACCTAAGACCTGACCCCTTTCAGGAAATGTGTAATGTTCAATGTTCGGAAAAAGATTCAGGAAAAAAATTGTCTCTCCAGGCACGGGTTATAAGATGGATCTTTCATAAGAGAAAAAGAGCATCCTGCTTTGGTTCTTGTCGGGCATCTGTAACTGTGGAAGCGTCATTGGTATTTCCGATATTTTTATGTGCCGTGGCTTGCTTTATAGGATTAGCACAGATGATCTTAGTAGAGACGGAAGTACATTATGCGGTATCACAGACTGCAAAGATATGTGCAAAGCAGCAAATGTTTTCTTTAATACCAGAGGAAGATGATCAGAAGTCAAATCAGGTGAAGGAGGATAATGGAATCCATAAAAGTGACAGAACAAATGGCAGACAAAGTATAAGAAATGCGAGCAGTGTATTTTTTGATATTTATGATGCAAAGTCTCTTTGTGACAGTTTAGTAGAGGGAGGCAGGAAAGGAATTTCAGTACAATCTGCTTTTTCATCTGAAGAAGAGGTACAGGTTAAAGCTATTTATACATTGAAATTATCAGTTCCTTTTTTTCGTCCTATTCGATTTCAGAAGGATACTGCTGTAAAAAGAAGAGTATTTTCCGGCTATGTAAAACATCGAAGAGATTATGATGCGGCTGGAGATAATAGTATTGTTTATGTTGCAGAAAATGGAGTGGTATACCATAAAAATGCATCTTGCTCGCACATTTGCCTAAAGATTACGGGGAATGCAGCAATACAGGACATAGTTCATTCCTCAAAATATGCAGCATGTGAAAAGTGTATTCATAAAGGGTCTTCTTTATCCGCAATATTTGTGACTGCATATGGTGATTGTTACCATTCGACTTTAGGATGTAGCGGATTAAAAAGAACGATAAAAGCGGTAAGATTAAAAGATGTGGGTAGACTGCGCCCATGTTCCCGCTGTGCTTCTGGGAGGTAGATTGTATATGGGAAATAAAGGAATGATGACGGTAGAAGCTTCCGTGGTTGTACCGATTATTTTAATTATCGTAGTCACAGAATTCTTTTTTGGACTGTTTTTGATTGATATGTCAGTAGTTAAGAGTGAAACAATGCGTTTGGCGGATGAAGCGGCAGATGTATGGAAAACAGACGGGAAGTTGGCAGATGGAACATATAAATCGCAGCAGCTTCTTCTGAGGAATAAGAACTTTCTTCAGAAGAATAGAAGGGGACAGCTCATAAGCAAAACAAGGTTGAGGCTGCAAAAAAGAATTGCAACCAGATTAAATATTGCTTCGTTAGATTCCTATAAAGTTTCTATCTCAGGAGATAAAGTTCTCGTTCAGGCATCAGTACGACTTGGAAATCCTCTTTTGGGAGGGCGAAAAAATACAGGGATAAAAGGATGGATTTTTAAATGTGAAGAAAAAGCCGATATAACTAATGAGGAAGAACTTCTTAGGAAATTAAGCGGGAATTTGCGGTAATCTGATAATAGGATTGTGTTGCTGTTGTGGGGAGGATAGATTGTGGAGGTTATAAAAGAGGGTACATATACATATTTGCTAAAGCAGATTGAATATAGGACACCTGTATATGATGAGTCAGTAGTGCATACGCAAAATGAATCATGGGATTATTATTTGTCTGTGGAATATGAAATCCTGAAAAGGAACGAGTTAAAAACGCTAGTATCGGCACAGCTTAGAGAAAAAGATGAAGAGAAAAGCCTTTTGTTTGATATTACCGGTAAACGGCCATTAAAACGGCAAGGAAAAGAACGAGCTTTTTCTCAAAAGGAATGTGAAAAAATTTTGCAGAATATGAGCAATATGATTCAGGAAGTAGAAGACTATATGCTTGATCTGAATTGTATAGAGCTTCGTCCGGAATATATTTATGAAGATAGTAAGGGAGAGATTCAATGGATCTATTTTCCGCAGACTTCTTTAGGGTCAGAGATAAAATCGAATCTGCAAGATAGAGAACTCCAAAATAAAAACGAGGATTTACAAAAGAGAATGGAAGCTTTATTTGCATGGATGCTCCCACAGATTGATTATGAAGATACAGATGCAGTTCAATTTATGTATCGATTTTATAATAAAGTAAGGAAACTGGGTTTTTCAAAGGAATTATTAGAGACATATATCCAAACAAAAAGACAAAAAGAATATTATGATATAGAGGAAGTCGATAAAACAAGTGCAAAAGTGAGAGACAGCAGTAAAATAAAACAGGATAGAAGGAGTAATAATGAAAGTATTTCCTATGAGGAGTTTTTTAAGGAAGAATTAGAACTGGAAAAACAAAAAATAGAAAGTCCAAATAACAGGAAACAAAAAACAGGAGATTTTCAGATAGGAATAAAAAATGGCAGAAGAAATAGCAGACGAGAAGTTCAGAGAAATGAGAGAAATAGAGATGAAAAAAATAAAAATCAAAGTAATAAAAACCAGAAAAATAAAGAACTTAAATAATAGAAGTAAAAATCAAAGTAATGAAAATAACTATCTCATTTTGTACAATGGTTTAAAAATAATTTCTGTAATATGCACATTTCTGGCAGTAATTTTGGAAGGAATCTTTGTATTTTACGGAATGAGAAGCGGTTTTACAAGACAGTTATTTCAATATTCCGTAGGCGGAATGCTATTAATTATAGTGTTTGCGTGTGGATTCATATGGAGTGCACAGACAGTACGAAAAATAAAACAAAAAAATAAAAGCAATAGTATGAATAGTATAAAAGACAACATAAACAAGCAAAATAAAGTGAGACACCGAAAAAGAGGCGAGCAGGGAAGCTCAATATCCGATAAGTTTATTCAGGAAAAAGAATTACAGAACAGAACGCAAATGATAAAAACAGAAGTTGATTGGGAAGCAGAAGGAGATTGGGAATCAGGAACAGAAGGAACAACCATTTTAAATTATGGTAACGAATCAGAAAAAGAAGATGGTAAAATATGTCATCCGATGTTACGGGATATGGAATTAGGAATTATCTATGTAATAAAAAATTGTCCTTTTTATATCGGAAGTGCAGAGGGTGTAAATCATCTTCATATACAGGATAAAACAGTAAGCAGAGAACACGCAGTTATTTTAGAAGATATTTATGAGGGAGACGGACAGGGATATATTCTTCGAGATATGGGTTCGACAAATGGTACATGGCTTAATGGGAAAAAGATAAAAAGAGGAAATCAGGAACAATTAGAAGATGGTGCAGTCATACGTTTTGCAAAAAAAGAATATGAATTTCTGATACAGGATATTTGACAATCCAGGCAGCCTCGCTATAATGGAGAACATAAGATAAAGAAAGGTAAAAGAGAAGTTTTTATGGAATTTGTAGAAGCATTACAGGAATTTTTATTCCATCAGGGGTTTCAGAAAATAAAGTATGATTCAAAGATTTTGTGGGGGAAAGATACAGGCGATAAGCTCTCATTACTTGAAGTTGTTCCGCCACTTCTTCCAGGGCAGCCGCGAATTGGATTGAAACAAAGAGAAGAAGAAATGCTCGATATAGAACGCCAGATTATGCTAAAGTATCAGAAAAAAGTGGAACACTTGCTATTAATACTTAATAAGGGAGAACCAGATTTTGAAGAAAGAAAAGAAGCGGAAAAATATCCGGATATATGGTTTTTTGATATAAAAGCAGGACAACTGTATATTTATGAATATCAAAAGTCCCAATATTGTGGACTAGAAAGTTCTTTAGAACCTTTTTCACAGAAATTTTTGCAGCAGAAAATAACTGAAGAAAGAACAGAACTTCGACGTATGCTAACGCCAGTCAATACAATACTTGTGCTTGCTAATGTAGTGGTATTTATGATCTTGAGTTTTTTGGGTAATACTACAGATGCAGAATTTATGGCGGCACATGGAGCGATAGATTGGATGGATGTTGTGGAAAAGCATCAGTACTATCGACTATTTACCTCAATGTTTCTTCATTTTGGAGCAGATCATCTTTTGCAAAATATGTTAATTTTATTAGTCATTGGATGCCGTTTAGAGAGAATAACAGGAAAACTATCATATTTACTCATATATATTGGAGCAGGCCTGATTGGCGCAGGAACATCTATTATATTTACGCTTGGAAATAATCCGAATACTGTAAGTGCAGGAGCATCGGGAGCAATATTTGGTGTTATGGGAGGCCTTTTATATTATATTATTTCTGATATCATTCAGAAAAAAAGACATCGTGTAGAGGAGATTGGTTTGACGGGAATGATTTTCATGGTTGCTTCAGCATTATCGTATGGATTCTTTTCTACAGGCATAGATAATGCAGCACATATTGGAGGACTTGTAGGAGGGTTTCTAATCACAATGATAAGTAGATTTGTTATTTAATTCAATTAAAATTCAGCCAAAGACAGCCAAAGAAGAGAACCGATACCCTATATTTGTGACCTCGGAGCAGGGTTTAAATGTGAGCGTATAAGCGAACATTAAAACCGCTGCGACTAAAGTCACAAATATAGGGTATCGGTTCTCTTCTTGGGCGTCTGTTATATTGTAACGCACATCTTACAGAAAGTATTTTTCAAACGCGCTCTAGCTCCCTAATCTCCGAAGGAGATCCCCAAATGCTTCGCCTGAAGTACAATCTGGTCATCAGGAGAAACATATTTTAATTTTCCAGCTGTTTTTTCCAGAGGAAGAGTAGCGACATCATAACCTTTCATGATAAGCATTTTGCCGTAATCTTCTTTGGCGATAAGCTCAGCTGCAGCAACACCAAGACGGCTGGAAATTACGCGGTCAAAAGGAACCGGGCTTCCGCCTCGCTGTGTGTGTCCTGGAATTGTGACACGAACTTCTAAACCAGTGGCTTTTTCGATTTGTGAAGCGAGTTCATAACCAACTGTAGAATGTTTACGTTTAGCCAGTTTTGCCTTGTACTGTTTCTTTGTCAATTTTGCATCTTCTTTTGAGATTGCCCCTTCTGCAACAGCAAGGATTGTAAAGTGCTTGCCCTGTTCATTGCGGCGTTGAATTGCCGAAATAACGTGTTTTAAGTCATAAGGGATTTCTGGGATGAGGATGATGTCAGCGCCGCCGGCGATTCCTGCATGAAGAGTAACCCATCCTACTTTATGTCCCATTAATTCTACGATAAATACGCGGTTATGGGAAGCGGCTGTTGTGTGAATACAGTCAATTGTCTGAGTAGCAATATCTACTGCACTCTGGAAACCAAATGTCATATCTGTTCCCCAGAGGTCATTATCAATTGTTTTTGGAAGGGAGACAATATTAAGACCCTCTTCTCTTAAAAGATTGGCAGTTTTCTGGCTTCCGTTACCTCCGAGAACAACAAGACAGTCTAAATCAAGATAGCGATAAGTTGATTTCATTGCTTCTACCTTATCAAGACCATTTTCGTCAGGTGTTCTCATTAATTTAAATGGTTGTCTGGATGTACCAAGGATAGTTCCGCCGGTTGTCAGAATGCCTGAGAAGTCTTTCGAAGTCAGTCGTTTGTAGTTGCCGTAAATTAATCCTTTATATCCGTCGATGAAGCCGTAGATTTCAACTGTTCCCTCAAGAACGTTAAGACCCTTTACAACACCACGCATGGTAGCATTTAAACTTTGACAATCTCCACCGCTGGTCAGCATACCAATTCTCTTCATCGTAATCTCCCTTCTCGCAGAGCAGGATTCCATTATGATAATCCAGTCGTAAAATACATAAAACGTAATGCTCCCAAATTAATATCAAAAATTTGATAATTAAATTTTACAAATGGAATCAAGTATCTGCAATTCCTATAATAATCTGTAGTTAAAATAATCTGTTTTAAAGTTCCACTCGTCCATCTAAAGCTCGTGAGAGTGTTACTTCGTCAATGTATTCCAATTCACCACCAATAGGAACACCGCTGGCGATACGAGTTACCTTTATGCCGCGCGGTTTTACTTTTTTGGTGATGTACATTGCGGTAGCTTCTCCGTCAAGGCTGGAATTTGTGGCGAGGATTAACTCTTTTACTTCCGGGTTATTCAGGCGTTCTTCTAATTCTTTAAAACGGATATCGTCCGGGCCTTTTCCAAGACTTGGAGCAAGCGTTCCCTGAAGAACATGATAAACACCATGATACTGACCCGTTTTTTCATAAGCAGCTAAGTCCTGTGTATGCTCCACGACCATGATCGTACTGTGATCTCTTTTGGTGCTGGCACATATAGGGCATACTTCTGAATCTGTCAGGGTACAGCAGTATTTGCAGTAGCGAATCTTTTCTCTTGCGGTAACAAGTGTCTGTGCAAGATGATGTACATGCTCTTCAGGCATATTTATGATGTGAAAAGCGAGACGCTGTGCTGACTTACTGCCGATACCAGGAAGACGTCTGAGTTCCTCAATAAGGTTAGTAATCTGCGTACTATAATAGTTCATTAAAATCCAAATCCTCCGCCGAGGCCGCCAGTTAACTTGGACATCTGAGCCTGGGAGTCTGCTTCCATAGCGCGGAATGCTTCGTTAGTAGCAGCCATGATAAGATCTTCTAACATTTCGATATCATCAGGATCAACTACTTCTTCAGCGATTTTGATAGCAGTAACTTCTTTTTTACCGGAAACAGTAACAGAAACAACACCGCCGCCTGCGCTTGCCTCGTAGGATTTCTCCTCTAATGCCTTTGTGGTCTCAGCCATCTGCTTCTGCATCTTCTGAGCCTGTTTCATTAAGTTATTCATGTTACCAGGCATACCACCTGGGAATCCACCTCTTTTTGCCATAATAAAATCCTCCATTTTAATAATTATGTACTCTCGGAGTCTTTCCTGCACTTGCCTTTGCGGCTGATTTTCCGCCAGTTGCGCCCAAATTTTTGAGGCGTACGCACTGCATATGCCTTAAAAATTTGGACATAGCTGAAAAAAATCTTCTCACAAGATCAGGCACAAAAAGATTCCGGGAGCACATTAACACGCTTTAATGTGTTTATACACCAGAAATAATATTTTGCCAATAATTAATTACTCAAAAATAACCGTCTGGTGAATCTTGCTTAAATCAATATAGTTAGATTGTTCCGTTGGTTGATGTGTACTGGATGTACATTCAAAAGTTACGACCTTACCTGTCTGTTCTGCAACAAGTTCAGATAAAAGATCCAGATTTTTGTGATGTTCTCGCTCAAAGTATTCTTTTGCCAGGTCATTATTTGTAAAGACAAGCTGCAAAATAGTACTGCTGTCAGCTACCGCAACTCTGGCGGCGCGAAGAAACTGCTGCATCGGCATGGATGTTTGATTTACAATATCGTTCCAGTGACTTGCAATTTCTTTCAAGTCATCAGCTTCTGCTGGGGAAAAACGCTTTTCTAATGCTTCTTCCGGTGAAATCTGTCCTTCTGTTCCCTGCGGAAATGCACCAGATACGGCACTGTTTCCAGTTCCATTAACCATACCTGCTGTTCCTGCACCTGCTGCGCCGGAAGTGCCAAGAGGCTGCCCGGTATATGGATCATAGGCAAAAGTACCCTTGCTGGTTATCATCCCGGCATTCCCTGGTCCATTTGCAGGAATCATTGGGATGCCTTGTGCAATTTTGTCTTCTAACTGTCGGATACGCTCCGAAAGACTTTCCGTATCGGATTCCATTTCGGGGCGGCAGAGCTTAATGAAGCCAACCTCCAGGAGAACACGCTTCTGTGTGGCAGTCCGAATCTGATTAGAAAGTTCGGAAAGCAGCCGGATATAGCGTAAAAGTGCAATAGTATCTACCATAGAACACTCTCCTTTAGAGCGGCAATCGTTCTTTTGACATATCAAGACTTTCTTCAGCACCTCCTGANCTTTTAAGATAAGAAGATTTCTCAGATACCAGAGAAAATCGGAAAGGAACTGAGAAAGCTCCCGGCCCTCTGTGATCATGCTGTCAATGATATCAAGAGCGGCGATAGAGTCATGATTTAAAATATTACGAAGTAGTGCGCTGAAAACAGAAGTGTCTGCAGTACCAAGTACTTCGAGAACATTGTCATAAGTAAGCGTCTGCCCAAGATAAAAAGCGATGCACTGGTCAAGAAGACTTAAGGCATCTCGCATGGAACCGTCCGCTGCACGGGCGATATAACGAAGAGCCTTTTCATCTGCATCCACCTTCTCTTTCTCCATTAAGGATACAAGATGGTTCGTAATCGTATCAACGGAAATTCGTTTAAAATCATATTTTTGACAACGGGAAAGGATCGTAACAGGAATTTTGTGTTTTTCTGTTGTAGCCAAAATAAAGATAACATAAGAAGGAGGTTCTTCAAGCGTTTTCAAAAGAGCATTAAATGCTCCGGAAGAAAGCATATGAACCTCATCAATAATATATACCTTATAACGTCCCTCAACTGGGGAATATTGTACCTGTTCCCGAATATCACGAATATTCTCCACACCGTTATTGGAAGCCGCATCAATTTCTAAAACGTCAAGAGAACTCTGGTTATTAATTGCCTGACAGGAAGGACAGGCATTACAAGGGTTCCCATTAACCGGGTGTTCACAGTTTACTGCCTTTGCAAAAAGCTTCGCAATGGAAGTCTTACCAGTACCCCGGGTGCCGCAGAAAAGATAGGCATGCCCTATTCGGTTGTAAATAATCTGATTTCTCAATGTCTGGACAATGGCATCCTGCCCTTTTACTTCATCAAAATCACTCGGACGCCACTTCCGGTATAAAGCCATATAGCCCATCGAATCACTCACTCTCCCAGAAAAATATGCTTAAAACATTTTAGCATATTTACAGGTGAACAGGCAACTATAGCTTTTAGGGATAGGAGTCTTTTCTTTTATTTTACAGAAGATTTATATTAAGTGTTCTCAAAAAGTCTGCAAATTGCTTCAAAAAAGAATGTCGTTCTTCATTCTGTGCCAGAACTTTTTGCAGTTTTTCCAGTGTTCTTGGAGGAATCCAGCTTTTTCGGTGATTATAGTATTGATTGGATATTTTCCAAAAACTTTTCAGGATATAAAAAAAGTAAATATAAGAAAAGAAAATCTTTTTCTGTGAGATGCCGGTAAATAGAATAACCGGAAATCCCTGTCTCAAAAAAAGCATAGTCGTAATGATTTTTTCTAAAGTTTTTCGAAGAAAAAGATAGAGATCCAAAAGGTAAGGCTGATAACACAAAGATTCAAAATTGACTGTAGCAACAGAATAATCCGGTAAGATTAATACGTTATGGTAATGATATGCGCCGTGGCACATGCCACAGTCCGTATCAGCGAGATCAGCTTCTGCTTTAAGAAGGTGTGCAAGGGCATGGGAAGCTTCCTTATAAAAAGAATCAAAACAATTCATATAAAGAAGTTCGAAGTCATTTTTTCCCGCGAACTTTCCCGATAAATTTTCGGATAGAACGGAGTTCACGGTTTTTTCGCTCAAAAAGATGACTTGTGGTTTCTGTTTTCTAGATTTTCAAAAGGAATTTCCTCAATAGAAGAAGATACCTTATGTAAAAAAGCAAGATTTCGGCAGGAAGCAGCCACATCAGACAGGTTCCGGCAGTCACATTCTCTACCTTTAAAATAATGTTTCAGGACAAATGGAGTGCGGTAACGGTCATAGGTAACAAGACTCGCTTCCTTTGTCAGAAAATAACGGTCTGTAGTAAGAAAACCGGCATTAGCAAGCTTTTCTTTCCACTCATATTCCAGAGCAAGTTTCTGGAGGGAACCGTGATATTCTTTTAATAAGGCAAGCCCCTGCTCTGTCTCGCACTGGAAAGTTCCGCGGCTTCGAAAAGTAGACAGAACTTTTACATCGTACTGCTCTAATAATTCTTTGTATTTTTCGCTCAAAAAAATCCCTCCAAACTAATGTACTCTAAAAAACTTCTCACAAAATCAAGCGCAGAAAGATTCTCAGAGTACATATAAGACAGACAACGGATTACGGAATAAACATGGTCTATCCTATGTGTAAAAGAGGGATGTTATGTGTAAAATTACTGAACTTCCTGATAAATTTTCAAGGCAAGTTCTTCAAGTTTCTCATATTCATTTAATTCAGGATTATTAAGCACCTGTGCGAGCAATGCATTAAGAATTGCGCCAATCATTTTCCCTTCAGAAATACCTAATGCTTTTAACTGATTTCCATTAATTTTAAGATCCTTTAAAGTCAGACAGTCATTTGCAGTAAGAATCTCTCTGTAAGCTTCCCTTGTCTCTTTAAGGGCAGTAAGCTTTTTAAGGCGCATAAAATCACTCTGTGCGGAAATATCAGCTTCCATCACATCAAGAAGATAAGGAAAAAGATCGGCACCGACTCTGTGAATAATCTTCCTTACATGCTTACGTCCTGTACCTAAAGGGTCATTAAAACGAATATCATGGTTTGCAATCAATGTTGTGACCATGTGCGTAGTCTGATTGTCAAACTTAAGCCGTTTGAGGGCAGCCTTTGCAAGGTCAGCACCGACGGCATTGTGATTATAAAAATGATCAATACCATTCTCATCCGTTGTGCGAGTCTTTGGCTTGGCAATATCATGAAGCAGCATTGTGAGACGAAGAACCGGATTCGGGGCAATCGTTTCAACAGCGTGAACTGTATGGTCACCTACAGAATAAATATGATGCGGGTTATTCTGTGGAGTTTCCATCATACGATCAAACTCTGGAAGAAAAACACTTGTAAGGCCAGTCTCATAAGCAGCGCGAATCATTTCAGGATGGCCGGAAACCAAAAGCTTCATCAATTCTGTCTGAATACGTTCCGCACTTACATCCTTAAGAAATGTATGCTGGGCCTCAATCGCCGCCTTAGTATTTTCTTCAATCTTAAAATTTAACTGTCCTGCAAAACGAACTGCACGAAGCATTCGAAGCGCATCCTCATCAAATCGCTCTGCAGGATTACCAACACAGCGGATGATTCGATCAGTTAAATCCTGAATTCCTCCAAATAAATCAACAAGCCCCTGCTCTTCATTATAAGCCATCGCATTAATCGTAAAATCACGACGCATCAGATCTTCCTTAAGATCAGAGGTAAAAGTCACTTCATTCGGACGGCGGTGGTCTTCATAAGTTCCATCAATTCGGTAAGTTGTCACCTCATATCCGACTTTATCCATCATAATCGTAACTGTACCGTGTTTCAGTCCTGTATCAATTGTTCTTGGAAATAATGCTTTAACCTGCTCCGGCAGCGCAGAAGTAGTAATATCCCAATCCGCAGGCTCTTTTCCAAGAATAGAATCCCTTACACAGCCACCAACAACGTATGCTTCGTAACCATGAGCAGAAAGTGTCTTGATAATATCAGAGGCATGTTTTGGAATAGAAATATGCATGGGTTAATCCCCCTCCTTTCGAAAATGTTTTTATCTCTTTATTGCGATAATTATAACATAAAAAAAGGTTTATTACTATTTAATTCATTAGACAAACTACAGACGAAGCCATTGCCCCGAATAAGGCATATTTGTGGTCTCGGAGCAAGTGTTGGATGCAAGCGCATAAGCGAACATTCAACACGCCGCGACTAAAATCACAAATATGCCTTATTCGGGGCAATGGCTTCTGTGCTGTGGCTGGAGAAAGTGAATTAAACAGAGGAGGGGGTTTGGGGACGAGATGCGAGAGCTTCTGCTTGCTCGAGAAGAGGTTCACTGGCTCGTCTGTTTATTCACCCAACCACAAATTACTATTTTCCTTTTGTTTGCATATATTAAAGTAAGCACCTTTCAGGAGTATCAGAATATGTCTCAAAGTACAAAAAAGCAAGGAACATCCATAGTCCTTTTTCCACTATGGGTGTTTATATTCTGCCTTTGCCTCAACGGTTGCACCGTCTTAAACATAAATAGTTTTCATTTCGGCAAACTGGGAAAGAAAGAGCAGGGGCAGGCGGTAAAGTATGAGATATGCAGTGGGAAGAATATGCCGGAGCGACTGCAGAAGATTATTGAAGAGAGAAAAAAGAAACCGGGAACATTTGCATATAAGAATTCGAAATATACATATTTGGTGGTCTGTTATGGGGAGAAATCCTATAGTGGTTACAGTGTCAGGGTGGAGCAATGCTGGAAAGATAAGGAGCAGCTTTACTTAGAAACGCAGTTAATAGGTCCGGCAGCGGGGGAAGAAGTAGTGGAAACGCTGACGTATCCCTTTTTAGTTGTGCGTTGTGGGCGGACAGAACTTTTGTGCCGGATTGAGTCCTGAAAAAATCATAAACCAGCCAGAAGCAACATATACTGATAACGAAGCCGAAAAGACGGGTAGAGTGTGTCCGCATAAAATATAGCAAGTTTTATTGGGTGGAGGTTTATTTATGAAGGTTGAAAAGAAAGCGGTTCGTTCAGGTATTTTAAAGTTAGAAAAAAATGTGCAGATTACGCTTGATGAGGATATGAATGTGCCGGATACCCGGCCGGATGTGGAAAAGATTATAGAGAGCCGAGGCGAGGTACATATTGATGAGATAGAAGTGCTGACAGACCGTATGCGCCTGCGGGGGAATTTCCTCGTGCAGATTTTGTATCTGAGTACGGATAAAGAGCAGCAGATTTCCTGCATGGAGCATGAGTTTTCCATAGAAGAATTTATGAATGTGGAGAGTGCAGAAAGCAGCGATATCGCAAAGGTGACGGCCGACCTTGAAGATCTCACGATTTCCATTATCAATTCCAGAAAATGTGGTGTGCGTTCTGTTATATATTTTCACATAGCCATTTCCGAAATGAAGTTTGTGGAGTGTACGACTGGAATCGAGAAAAAGGAAAATGTCCAATGCTTATATGAGTCTCCGTCCATGACGGAAATTATCATGAATAAAAAAGATATTCAGAGGATTAAGGCAAGTGTCAGCCTGCCAGCAGGTAAGCCGAATATCAAAGAGATTCTCTGGAATTCAATGCAGCTTCGGGATGTAGATATCCGTATGATGGAAAATAAATTATCTATCCGGGGAAGTCTTTTCCTGTTCATTCTTTATCAGGCAGAAGAGGGTAGCGAATCACTGCAATACTACGATTGGGAGATTCCATTTACCAACGAATTAGACTGTGCGGACAGTCAGGAGAATCTTATTGGGAATATAGCGGTAATGCTCGGAAACCATCAGGCAGTGATTAAGCCGGATATTGACGGCGAGCCAAGAGATGTGGAAATAGAGGCGGTATTAGAACTTGACCTGAAAGCTTATCGGGAATTTAAAATGCCTTTGCTTAAAGATATGTATGCAAATGACCGAAAATTAAAATTAAAAACCAGTCCGATTACATTTGAAAATCTCATTTTCCAGAATAACGCGAAAACAAAGGTAAGTCAGCGGGTGGAGGCAGCAGGAGAGATTCATAAACTTTTACAGGTTCTTAATGTAGAAGGAAATGTACGAATCGAAGACTTTCAGCTTACTAAACAGGGCATCGCAACGGAGGGACTCATTTTCTGCAAAGTTCTTTATATAGCAGGAGATGATACCGCGCCGATTCAGTCCAAAGAAATCGTTATTCCATTTGAATATTTAGTAGAAATACCAGAAGTAGCCGAGACAGACCGCTGTGAGATTCGCGGTGTGCTGGAACAGATTGGTGGTTATGTTGTGGACAGCAACGAATTAGAAATCAGGGCGGTTGCCGGAATCTATGTAACCGGTTTCTCACCACAGACAATGTATATGATTGATGAAGTGGAGGAAATTCCGTACAGTGAGGAAGAAATTTCGAGGATTCCGTCTATTACAGGCTATATCGTAAAAAGCGGAGACACTCTCTGGAATATCGCAAAACATTACGGAACGACAATAGAAAAAATGAAGCAATATAATGAAAATCTCACAGAACCATTAGAAACAGGGCAGAAATTGTTCCTGTTAAAAGAAATGGAAAGTCTCATAGGGGAGTGACATCCTCCACCTGCCGTAAAGATGGGAGACTTCTTGCTGGAAGAGGATAAATACATAAAAGTAATGAACAAAAATGCCGGGGTCAGAGTAATTTCTGATTCCGTCTTTTTTGTGCTTAAAAATATATAGAAAAAGTACGCATTTACATTAAATAATTGCGTTTTATGTAGTATAAGCAAGAAAATGATAAAAATATTGTAAAAAAAAGGATAATTCTTTTCAACTTATTGATAAGAAAAAACGAGGATTGTAAAATAAGAAACATAAATAAGACACGGCATTAAGACGTATATACAACATCTATATTATGGGGATATTAGATGGATCATGTATGACGTTGCAGACATTAATAAGATTGAGAGCATAATTAAGAATTAAAAGCCGGGGAAAGGTTTAGTTATGGCAGAGAAAGAATTAAGAAGGATGAGTCGTCCTGAATTAATAGAAATTATATATGCGTTAAAATCTAATGAGGAATCTTTGCAGAAGAAGAATGCAATCGTACGATTCAGATTTCAGAGGCAGGCTTTATTGCAGAGGCTGCCCTTCAGTTGAACGATATATTTTCTACTGCCCAGGCCGCAGCCGATGATTATCTCACATCTATTAAAGCAGCGAACGTTTCAATGGAAGAAGAACAGAAAGCCGCAGAAAAGGAGCAGATGCTGAATGGAGCGGACGAGTAAAGAGGAAGTAAACATCCCCTCGATTAAAGAGATACGTCTTGAACGTCGGCGGTTAGCACGACAGAACCGTAAGCGACGCATATTTTTTAATACAACAATTACATGGGATGGTACAAATCGTACAGGTGTGCTTACTAGTTTGACTGGTAATCAGGAAGATGGAAAGATTACATTTGCACCTAATGATGACAAGAGTGAATTAGTTACAAACGTAGTCAACAAGAAAGGTTCCACTCTCCCATCCACCGGTGGTATCGGTACAACAATCTTCTACGTTGTTGGTGCTATCTTAATGGTTGGAGCAGCAGTTCTTCTTATCACAAAGAGACGTGCTGAGAACTAATCCGTTCTGAATGTTTATAACAACAATTTGATATTATGAGATTTTCAGGGGCAGGGGCTTTTAGCTCCTGTCCCAATCTTAAAGGTAAATATATGCCTGCACAGTTACACAAACAAGATTTTGTGAGAGCATAAATATACAAAAGGAAATGACATCAGGGAGAGAACTATGAAGTCTGGAAAGAAGTTAGAGAAAAAATCAAAGAAAACATTGAAAAAAAAGAAGTTGAGTTCGAATATTACCACTATCATTTTAATATTGATTTTCCTCGTGGGGCTGTCCGTGATGTTATATCCGACCGTGAGCAATTATGTTAATCAGAGGCATCAGTCAAAGGCGATTGCGGCATACGATGAAAAGGTGTCGGAAATGAAGCCGGAGGATTATACGAAGTATTTTGAAGCGGCGGAGAAGTACAATAAGAAGCTTGCGAAAAATCCATCTGCATTTTATAACCCGGATGAAATTAAAGGTTATGAGAAAATACTTGATATTAGTGGTACAGGTATTATGGGTTATATCACAATCAAGAAGCTTGGTGTAGAGCTTCCGATTTATCATGGAACAGATGAGGGTATTTTACAGATTGCGGCCGGACATTTGAAAGGAACCAGTTTTCCGGTTGGCGGAGACAGTACGCACAGTGTTATTTCTGCCCACCGTGGTCTGCCGAGCGCAAAGCTTTTTACAGACCTCGATAAAATGGAAGTAGGAGATACATTTACTATTACAATTTTGAATCGAGAGATTACTTACGAGGTTGATGATATTTCTATCGTTCTTCCAGATGAAACGGATAGCCTGCAGATTGAAGATAAAAAGGATTACTGTACCCTGATGACCTGTACACCGTATGGTATTAATACACATCGTCTGCTTGTGCGTGGCCATTGTATCGGAACCGGAGAACCGCAGCATATCCATATTACAGCAGAAGCGTTCCAGATTGACCCGACAATCACGGCATCCGTTATGGGAATTATTCTTCTTATCATGCTTTTAATTCGTGTCCTTATCCGTACACGGAAAAAAGGACAGGAAGGAAAACATTTAAAATGTAATCAGGTATTTCTTCATCTGAAAAGGGGAGATTTGATAGGCAATAATAAAAAAACAAAATAATAAAAGGCATTTAAAATGAAAACCAGCCACAAAGAGCAGATTTTCTCTTGAAGGAAAGAGATGCTTCTTGTGACTGGTTTTGTATTTTGTAAATTTTGCATAATAGGGATGCCTGACTTTCGTCCGCCCTTCCTATGCTTCCTGAATGTTATTAATTACTTCCTGCTGCTGATTAAGCAGATGTGTTTTCATCAGTTCCTTTGCCTTTATAGAATCTCTGCTGGAAATGGCATCAAGCAATTCCCGATGTTCCTCCACAAGATTAGAGCGCTGGCGAATATCTTTCACATATTCCATGCGGTAACGATAGAACTGTTCGCGCAGATTATTGATAATAGAAATAAGGCGGTCATTGTTTGTTGCGCGGAAAATGGTATCATGGAAAGTCTCATCTTTATCTACGATATCGAGAATATCCCCATTCTCTACGGAACGGATGAAGTCCTCATGAGCCTGACGTAAATCATGAAGCCCAGCCTGATCAATTCGTTCGCAGGCAAGAACAGCAGCGAATTCTTCAAGAACAGTACGGATTTCGATGACATCACGAAGATTTTTTTCTGTGATTCTGGCTACTTGAGCGCCTTTTCGTGGAATCATGATAACCAGGCCTTCCAGTTCTAACTTACGAATAGCTTCTCTTACAGGAGTACGGCTTACACCGAGGCGGTTGGCAAGAGAAATTTCCATGAGACGTTCTCCCGGTGCGAATTCACCAGTAATAATTGCCTGGCGAAGTGTGTTAAATACAACGTCACGAAGTGGCAGATATTCATTTACATTAAAGTTAGTGTCTTTCATTAGTTGTTTCTCCTTCCCTTTTTCGCTGTATATTTATCCCCCTGTGTCAGCGAACTGTTTTTTTTCGAAAAATGATTATGATTTTTCTGCGATTTCGACCGTGGGAGATTTTTACTAAATGGGCGGACAACGGCGGTCTGCCGGATTCCCGGGTCATTATGGAAAAATTCAGCTGCCTTTCCGGCGGCTTCTCTTGAGGTAAATATACCAAATACGGTGGAGCCACTTCCGCTCATAAGCGCATTGACAGCTCCTAATCTTCTCATATCTTTTTTTATCTGTACGATAGCTGGATAATGCTTTTCTGTAACCTGTTCTAATACATTACCCATACGGTCGGTGATACCTGTAAGGTCACCGTGGCTGATGGCCTGAATCATTCCGTCTATGTCTGGATGGGCTGTCTGTTCATCGAGATGCAGGTGCTCATATACAAACTTTGTAGACATAGAGAAAGATGGTTTTACAATTAAAAACCAGCATGGCGGAATAGAAGGAAGAGGAGTTAATATCTCACCGATTCCTTCAGAAAGTGCGGTTCCTCTCATAATGCAAAATGGAATGTCTGCGCCAAGGGTAAGCCCATGTTTAATAAGCTCGTCCTGTGTTATTCCAAGAGAAAATAGCTGATTCATGCCTACCAGAGCAGCGGCAGCATCGGTACTTCCGCCGGCCATTCCTGCTGCAACAGGGATGTGCTTTTCAATTGCTGCATCAACACCGTCTGAAATATTATATGCAGTACGTATCGTGTCAATGGCCCGATAGACAAGGTTCTTCTCATTGAGGGGGAGGTAAGGCAGATTCGAAGAAAGACGAATCTGTCCGCATGTATTCTTCTGTAAAGTAATGTAGTCAAAAAGCTTCACTGTCTGCATAATCATTCTGACTTCGTGGTAACCGTCTTCCCGCCTTCTAAGTACGTCCAGTCCCAGATTCACCTTGGCATATGCTTTCAAATGTAAGGGCTGAGTCATAAAAATTGTACCTCCTCTGTATCTTGTATACAATTATTATAACGCATTTTTGGAAAAAATCAAGAAAGAAACACCTGTATAAAAAAGAAAAAATTTCTCAATACTAACAGAGTATTTTTGCGGAAAATATAGGGAGAAATATTCTTAATGTTATGTGGGTATAACAATTTGAGACTCCAGTAAAATATTAAAAGTTGATAAGCCCGCAGGCAAAAGTTTAAGAATAATAAATAAGAGATTTTAGTGGCATATTTTTAGTGGCCTATTAAAAAGAGCTGGAGGGGAAAAGTGCGAATAAAGTATAACAGAGACCAGAAAATAAAAGGAAATCTTACCCGGAATTTTGATAAAGATTATGCATTTTTGGAGAAAGCATTAGATCGGAGCGGGGATATTGTAAAGAATGTATTTTATGTAGGAGACACCGCTGATATACAAAGTATTATGGAAGAGCAAACAGATGCAAATACGGACAGTGACGCAAACAGTATTATGGAAGAGCAAACAAATACGAATACAGACAGTGACATAAGCAGTGCTACGAAGGGGCAAACAGATGCGAATACAGACAGTGACATAAGCAGTGCTACGAAGGGGCAAACAGATGCAAATACGGACAGTGACATAAACAGTGATATAGGTAGAAAAACAGTTTCGAAAAGAATAGTGAAAACTACGCAGAACAATAAAAAAATAAAGCCTAAAAAAGCAGCAGTCATCTATGTCGATGGAATGACGGATGCAGATATGGTGGAAGACTTCGTGATCCGTCCTCTCCTTAAAAATAAATGTGAAAAAACAGGGCAGGATTTCCTCTCTTATGTAGAAAATCATGTGATGGAAACAGTGGACTGGAAAGAGGATGAAAGTTTTGAAGATATTTTAACAGATATCTTATCAGGAAATACCCTGCTTTTGCTGGAAAGCTGCCCGAAAGCCATTATTTTATCTACAAAGAAATACCCATCAAGAGGGGTAGGGGAAACCCAGCAGGAAATGGTTATCCGCGGTCCGAAAGATAGTTTTACAGAAAATATGCGAATAAATACGGCATTGATTCGCCGCCGAATCCGTGATTCTCGCCTGAAAATGGAGCATACGATGGTTGGGGAGCGCTCCAAAACAGATTTGGCAATTGTATACATGGATGATCTTGTTCAGCCGGAACTTCTTGAAAAGGTAAGACAAAAAGTAAATGCACTCAGCTTTGATGGTATTTTAGATGGAGGAATGGTAGAGCAGCTTTTAGAAGAAAATGTATGGACACCATTTCCACAATTTCAACATACAGAACGGCCGGATAAGGCGGCAAGTGGATTACTGGAGGGGAGAATCGTTCTTGTTGTGGATAACTCTCCGGGCGTGTTAATTTTGCCCGTCACTTATCAAAGTTTTTCAGGCAGGTGACGATTACTATACCCGATTTGAAGTGGCATCATTTGCCCGTTTGCTTCGCTTTGCAGCTTCATTGTTTGCGATAGGATTTCCGGGATTGTATGTTGCCATAGCAGCATTTCATACAGAAATGCTCCCAACCTCCTTTTTGTTATCCATTGCAACAGCACGAACTGGCATCGTCATTCCAGTTGCTTTAGAAGTTTTGCTTATGGAATTTCAGTTTGAATTATTAAAAGAAGCAGGAATTCATTTGCCCGGACAGCTCGGAGGAACAATCGGTATTGTCGGCGGCCTCATCGTAGGCCAGGCAGCAGTGGAAGCGGGAATTGTCAGTACAATCGTTGTTATCGTTGTATCTTTTACAGCTATTGCATCATTTATTGTGCCAAATGAATCCTTTGGCGCCGTATTTCGTTTGTTAAAGTTTCTTTTTATTGTTACTGCAGCAATATGGGGAATTTACGGCTATCTTCTCACTTTTGCCGCATTATTATTGCATTTATCTCAGATAGAATCCTTCGGTGTTCCATATATGCTGCCTTCTGTTTGTGGGGAAAACTTAAATTATGATGATAAAAAGGATCATTATGTTCGCTATCCATTTGCTTATATGAAAAAAAGACCAGTATTTACGAGAGAGGGCCGGAGAATTCGAAAAAGATAGATACGCTATCAAAAAATTTACAGGCAGAAGATGTGATGATTCGTGTAGGTGTGTTTGCCTGGTTCGGATAGGAGAATTGAAAAAATTTACAGGCAGAAGATGTAATGATTCATAAAAGGATGAAGAAAAGAAAACGAAAATAGAATGAAAATAAAATGGGGGACGGTCAAAGAGGAGGATGTATAAAATGTATGAAAATAAGATTTCTGCAAGGCAGTTACGCAGAATGATCTTTATAGAAACATTTGGAGCGGGAGCATTATCTATACCGGCATTTGCCTGCTATAAAGAACAGAATGGCTTTTGGAGCCTGATTTTTTATGGGGTGTTTTTGACGGGAACGATTGCCTTTTTTATTATTTTTTCTGGGAAAATAAGTGAAGAAAATTTTGAAAACAGAAAAATAGGTAAGACAGGTCTGGCAAGGGATGCAAATATTAATGTTTCAAAAATGCAAACAAGGCTTAAATCTATAAATTTTCCGGAAGTTTTACCACAGCCAATAAAATTTGTATACATGATTCGTTTTTTCATAAATGCAGTAGCACTTTTTTATTTCTTTGGTAAGACAATTCAGACTGTTTATATGCCAGAAAGCAGCTTTTTATTTATTATTTTTCCTGCTGCGATTTTGCTTTGCTACAGCTTGTATACAACATTACAAAAAAGAGCCAGATTTTTAGAAATCATTTTTCCGTGGATTATCACGACGTATTTTATTGCTGTGATTTTATCATTTATCGGAATTGAAAAAGCAATGCAGATAGGGAATGCAGGAGAATTCTGGCAAGGAATTCTTTCAGATAATATTTTCCGAAGCATGGGAAACGGATATTTGATGTTACTGTGCAGCAGTCCAATAGAATTTCTCTTGTTTTTGAGGTCTGTTGCCGAAGAAAGAGGAACCGAAACAAAAAATAGAAAAGTAGAGGACAAAAATAATAAAGAAGGTAAAGATGATAAAGCAATACGGGACATAATAACAGCCGTCGCAGGTGCAATTCTCTGTAATGTTTTATTTTGTTTCCTTTCCGTGCGAACACTTGGCCCAACTCTCACAAGCCAGTCAGAATGGCCAGTCATCAAAATGATGCAGCTAATCCGAATGCCGGGCGGGTTCTTAGAACGATTTGATATCCTGCCGATTATATTTTGGATACTGTGCATGATGGCGGTTTTAAGCGGTTATCTCTATTATGGATGGAGTATTTTTCAAACACGCTCTAGAGGATGTTTGAAAAATTTTTTAGGAATTACTTTTGTCTGCTTAGTGCTCTTGACTTGCGTTGTGGAAAAACACACTCTTTTGTGGACGTTTTATCTCAAATATAAGGCATTTGTGGATTTCCCGCTGTCCTTAATATTGCCACTTGTAGTTTGGCTTTTTAAAAGACAGAAAGATTTCAATTATCAAGAAAAAACAGAAAAAGATAAAGAAGAAAGAAAAAATATTGCAAAATATAAGAACAATAAGCAGGTAAAGTATTTTGCAGGAATAACTCTTTTAATCTTTTTCCCAATTCTTTTTTCCTTAACTGGCTGCCAGCGCCTTACAGATGTAGAAGAAAAAAACTATATCTTATCCATGTACGTTGATTATCCCGCTGATGAAGAAAATGCTTATCAGTTTTGGATAGCTCGGGCAAATTTAAGCGAAATGGAGGGGCAAAGCGACGAAATTCCCTGCCAGATCACAAAAATAGAAGCCCGGAATCTACAGCAATTAGAAGAAAAATACTTGGAAATAGTCCCCGGAAAAACCGAGTGGAATCATATTTATACAATTTTCTTAGGCTCGGGAATAGCAGCAAATAAAACAGCATGCACTCATCTGCTAAAAGAATGGGATAATGAGTGGCAGAAATCTCCGAATGTTCTTCTGGCACTATGCCCCGAAAACCCGAAAGAACTATACAAAATAAAAAATATTCCTGCCGGAGCAGCAGGACAGGAAATAAACCTTCTCGCAGAACAAAACAAAGAAAAATATTCCGGACAAATCTGCGAAACGCCAATAGACTACCTTCGTGCCAAACAGCAGCAAGAGGATAAAATTACACTGTACCGGGTTACTATAGAAAACGGGAATTTAAAAATAATGACAGACGAACTCTGAAAGATACCGCATTCCTATTTGTGACTTTAGTCGCAGCAGGTTGGATGTGAGCGTATAAGTGAACATTCAAACCGCCGTGACTAAAGTCGCAAATATAGGGGATAGGTTCTCTTCGGTGGCGTCTGTTTATTCTTCGAATTAAATGGTAATACTCCACCTATGAAGACTTTTAATAAAATAACAATATCATTCACACTTTTAATATGTTTATTATTTAGTTACAGCCTGCTTTATCAGGTGTATTTAGAACAAACCGGTCCAATATACGATAACACTCTGCGATTTCATGTGAGAGCAGATTCTGATAAAAAGGAAGCCCAAGAAAGAAAGCTTATTGTCAGAGATGCGGTACTGCGTTATGTAAAGGAGGATGTATACAGAGCAGATTCTGCACAGGAATTGAAACAGAATCTTGCAGAAAAAACAGAAGAAATCGCACAGGTAGCAGCGAACGCTTCAGACGGGAAGCCTGTCCGTGTCTACTTTACCAAAGAAAGATTTCCAATACGCCATTACGGAACTGCCATTTTCCCCGCGGGAGAATATCAGGCACTCCGGGTAGATATTGGCAAAGCTGCCGGACATAACTGGTGGTGTGCATTCTATCCCAACCTCTGCTACACCCCGGAAAAAAACTTTACCCTCTCCGAAAGCGGAAAAAAACAGTGGAAAAAGATCACAGAATTAACTCAGGGAAAATGGCTAGAAAAAAACAAAACATTATTTCACCAAATTAAAGAAGTTTCTGCCCTATTGGGCGAAAAGGAGCGTTTAGCACAACAGAATAAAACCAATACATTCTTCGGATGCTTTCTTCGTTACCAATAGCTTTAGCAAGCCGGCAAAAACATCTGTTTATTTCTTGGAACTTTCCACCAAATGCGGTATAATCTTAAGTAACATTATCATAGGACGGTAACGTGAGAATGAAGAATAAAAAACAGATCATTTCTCGTTTATTATGGATGGGAAACATTTTTTTACTTATATTTTGCCTGGCAGGATGTGGGACTTCTGGGACTGGAACATCAGAGTCAGGAACAGAGCAACAGGAGAGTTCCAGCTCTGTTCCGAATTACTATCATAAAGGAAAGATTTTTCTTCCACAGGCAGATGGAAAAGTGACAGAAGAACATGAGGGCGTGAAGCTTGATTTATCGCATACAGATCAGGGATATTTTATGGCAGCGTATACGGGGAGTGCAGACAAGCTGTTGATTCAGGTAGAGGGCAGCGATAACATTCCGTATCGATATTATTTTGACCCAGATGGGAAATACAACGCTTTGCCGCTGACTGCCGGAGATGGAAGTTATGCAGTAACGGCATATGAGAATGTGGGAGATAACCGATATGCGGTTGTTTTTACCAAGATAGTAGATGTGACACTGGAGAATGAAGTTCTTCCGTTTTTATATTCTAATCAGTATGTGAATTTTGATGAGAATACAAAGGCTGTTGCGCTGGCGAAGAAGCTTACAAAAGGTAAGACGGAGATTGAGGCAGTGCAGGAAGTGTATGAGTATGTTATAAAGAATATTGTTTATGACGATGAAAAGGCAGCAACGGTAAAAAGTGGTTATCTGCCGAATGTGGATGACACACTGAAGACCAAAAAAGGAATCTGTTTTGACTATGCGGCGCTGATGACAGCAATGCTACGGTCTTCGGGAATTCCGACGCGCCTTGATATTGGCTATGCAACGAACATTTACCATGCATGGATCAGTACTTATTTAGATGAACAGGGCTGGGTAGATAACGTCATTAAATTTGACGGAAAGAACTGGACGATGATGGATCCGACTTTTGCAGCAGGAGGCGGCGAAGGAATTCAGGATTTTATTACCGATTCCTCAAATTATAATATAGAATATATACATTAAAACAGATTACTAAAAAGTATTATTGTCTAATTCAAGAATGCCCCGGCATTCTTGAATTACTTAAGCGATTATTTGAGTTTAAAAGAGCTGGTTTCTATAAGGCGGATAATTTAAATGAGAATTTGCAAATATTTTTGATTTGTAAATGATTACAAGATAAATATAAAATAAATACATATGAAAGGACGCAAAATGTTATCAAATAGCGAAGTAGCTGTATTTTGTGAGCAGAGCGGGATGATTTTGGAGTCGGGATTATCAATGCTTGAAGGCATTTCCATTATGGAAGAGGATGTGGAGCCGCACAATACAGAATATAAAAAAATGTATGAGGATATGAGAATGTGTCTTGAAGAAACAGGTATCTTTCATGAGGCACTTACAAAAACTGGACTTTTTCCAAGTTATGTGATTCAAATGACGAAAATAGGAGAGGAAACAGGTAATCTGGATGTTGTGATGAAAGGGCTTGCCGCATATTATGAGCGGGAAGAGAATACGATGCAGGATATTAAGAGTGCGATTTCTTATCCTTTAATGATTCTATGTATGCTTCTTGCAATTATGCTCGTGATGGTTGTAAAGGTTGTACCGGTATTTAATCAGGTGTATGAGCAGCTTGGAACGCAGATTACTGGGCCAGGTGCCGTTCTTTTAAAGGCAGGAGAAGCTTTGAAACAGTACTGGATTATTCCGACAGTACTTCTTTGCGTATTTGCAGTCGGGGTATGGTGGCTCTTAAAAACAACAAAAGGCAATATGGCATTACGCAGACTGACAGGAAAGGTTTTTTCTACAAAGTCTATTGTAAAAAGACTGAATAGTGCCAGAGTATCGTCTGCTTTTTCTATGGCATTACAGAGCGGTATGGATTATGGACGTTCCTTTGACATGGCAGCAACCTTGCTTGAAAATGATGAGGAAACGAAGCAAAAGTTAATGAACTGCAAAGAAAAAATGTTTGAAGGAGAGTCTTTTTCTAAAGTAATCAGGGAAACAGAAATTTATTCCCCGCTTCAGTCAAGGATGATCATGATTGCAGAAAGAACGGGAGAGGCAGATCAGGCACTTTCTAAAATTGCAGTACAGATTGATGGTGAAGTAACTGCAGATATTCAGAATTTTGTATCAGTTATTGAACCAACACTTGTCATTGTGCTTTCTGTGCTTGTCGGAGGAATGTTACTATCCGTAATGATGCCTCTTATGGGGATACTTTCTGTGATTGGATAGCAGGTGATGAATTACGATGGAACAGAATGTAGAAAAAAAGAAAAAAGATTATAAAAAAGGATATATTTTGCCGGTATGCATTTTCATTTTGATGATGGTAATGTTATTTTATGGAGTGAATTCTGTGACGAATGCTACAGCACAAAAAGAGCAGGAAAGCCTGAAAAATGCAGTAGTTCAGTCAGCAGTACATTGTTATTCTGTAGAGGGAGCCTATCCAGATTCACTTGATTATCTGAAAAAGCATTATGGAATCACATGGGATGAAAGCAAGTATAAAGTGACCTATGAGATTATTGCTAAAAACATCAGACCGGAGGTCAAAGTGATACCTTTACAGGAAAGTAAAAAATGAAGAAGAAAAATTATGAGGGCAAAAACTTATTGAATCAAAGATAATTATGAAATTAAGAATTTATTAAATCGAAGATAAAAAGTAGGAGAATTGAAATTTAGAAGGGAAAAAGTCAATAAGTTAAAATCATGAGAGTAAAAGTATAAAAATAACTATAATAAAAAGAAAAGGGAAGCACTATGAACAATAAACAAAAACAAATACATACAATTGATACGGTTTTTCCTTTGATTTTTATTCTTCTTTTTGGATTTTGTGCACTGGCATTGGTTCTTTCCGGTGCCCATGTATACCAGGATACAACGGATGGATTAAAGCAGAATTATACTATTCGGACAGCGGCAACGTATTTGCAGGAAAAGGTGCGGGAGTACAGCAGTGAATCTCAGGTAGAAGTTCTTTCACAAGACGGGCAGACAGTAATTGCACTTTATGAAGAGGGCGATAGCGACTATGTGACATACATTTATTTGTATAAAGGCAAGCTGCGGGAACTTTTTACAAAAAAAGGACGTGATGTTGTCTGGAGCAGCGGGCAGGAACTTGTTTCAGCAGATACATTTTCTGTTACGAAGCAAAAGGAGGATTTGTTGCAGATAGAACTTAGCGGAGACGGACAAGAAGAATTATTGTATATAAGAATATACGGGGAAGATAGCAAATGAAACGAGTAAGACATTCCAGATCGGGATTATTTTTAATTGAATTAATGATCTGTATTTTATTTTTTTCCATTACAGCGGGAATTTGTATACAGTTTTTTGTAAAGTCCCACAATATGAGTCAGGATGCAAAAAATCTGTATCAGGCTCAGCAGGAAGCGGCATCTATGGCAGAAATTTTAGAAAAGGATATAGATTCTCTGGATAATATTTCTGTTTATTATGATAAAGACTGGAATCAGTGTGATAAAGAAGAAAAGATGTACTGGCTGGAAGTAACGCAGGCACAGAATCAGGCGCAGGAAGACGATTTAAAAAAGGTAAAAATTGCGGTGTATTCTGGAGAGAATTCTAAAGGAGAAAGTTCGAAAAAAGAAGAAATCTATCATTTGAACCTGAGTATTTATATACCGTAAAAGAACGAGATATCATGGACAAGTACATTCCAGAGTCAACTACCCACGACCTAAAGGTCATGGGCTTGTAACTGCCCAGTCGTACTAACGGCTTACACCTCCGACCTTTAATCTCCGATAGATATTGCTAGCATATTGGGTAACAGTTAACAAGGCTCCTCCCACCACCTAAAGGTAGTGGGTTTCCGCCTATGGCAAACGAAAGGATTTTATTTATGAAGAAAAGAGAAATCCCTGTAATGAATGTCGGTATCTCACTTATCATTTTAATTTTTATGAATATTTGCCTTGCTGCATTTGCTGTTCTGTCTCTGGAAAATGCAGTTTCAGACTATTCTCTTAGTAAAAAGACAGCAAAGCATACCACACAATATTACGAGGCAGTGAATAATGTGCAGGAGCTGCTGGCGAAGGAGAATCAGGAACTTCAGGAAAAAGCAGAAACAAAAACTACAGAGGCTAAGAGTAGTCAAAAAAAAGCAGAAATAAAAACTGCGGAGACTAAGAGTACCGAGAAAAAGATAAAAGTGAAAACTGTAAAGAATATGCAGAAGCAGTCTCAGAAGGATATTAAAAAAGTTGCGAAAAGCCAGATAAAGTTGACAGAAAGCGTTTCAAAGAGCCAGCAGCTTGTTGTTACATTACAGCTAGATGAAACAGGAGGTTATCCACAGTATTACATACAAAAATGGAAACTTTGCTCATCAGATGACTGGCAGGCCGATGATTCTCTGGATGTATATCAGAGTGGCGAATAACATTATAACATTGGAGGGTAGATGAAATGGGAATACAGGAATATTTACAGGAAGCAACGGGAAAGGGTGCATCTGATTTATTTATCGTAGCCGGATTACCTTTAACTTATAAAATTAATCGAAAGATGATAAGGGTGGGGGACCGTCTGATGCCAGAAGATACCCGTAAGTTAATAGAAGATATTTATGTGATTGCACAGGAAAGAAAGATAGAAACATTAGAGAAAAATGGAGATGATGACTTTTCCTTCTCTATTCCAAACTTAGGAAGATTCCGTGTTTCTACTTACCGTCAGAGAGGCTCTCTGGCAGCAGTAATCCGTCTGATTGCATTCCGGCTTCCAAATCCAGAAGAGCTTAGTATCCCATCTCAGATTATGCAGCTTGCAGAATACAGAAAGGGTCTTGTTCTTGTAACAGGTTCCGCAGGAAGTGGAAAGTCTACAACACTTGCCTGTCTGATTGAACAGATTAACAGCACGAGGGAAGAACATATCATTACATTGGAAGACCCTCTGGAATTTTTGCATCGTCATAAAAAGAGTATTGTAAGCCAGCGTGAGGTGAGTTCTGATACAGAAAGCTATAAAGTAGCGCTCAGGGCTTCTCTTCGTCAGAGCCCCGATGTTATCCTCCTTGGAGAGATGCGTGACTATGAGACTATTAATATTGCGATGACAGCCGCAGAAACGGGACATCTTGTTTTTTCTACACTTCATACACTGGGGGCAGCCAACGCGGTAGACCGAATTATTGATGTATTTCCGGCTAATCAGCAAAGACAGATTATCGTACAGCTTGCCTCCGTACTGAATGCGGTTGTTTCCCAGCAGCTTTTACCAGATAAAGAAGGGAAACTCATTCCGGCATTTGAACTTATGACAGTCAACCGTGCGATTAAAAATATGATTCGAGATAATAAAGTGCATCAGATAGATGGACTCATCGGTTCTTCTGGGCAGGAGAAAATGTTCTCAATGGATTCGTATATTACAAAGTTATATAAAGAAGGGAAAATAACGAGGGAGACGGCACTGGATTATGCAACGGCTCCGGAATTAATGGCACAAAAGCTTTTAGAGCGTGTTTGAAAAATCATTCCAGCAACCTGCACGCCTCAATTTACGGTATATTTTGCCTTCATTCAGTTGACGTAGCCCGCTACGCCGCCCTCATTCAGGCGAAATCTCCCGCAAATTGCGACGCACATCTTGCAGAAAGCATTTTTCAAACACGCTCTAGTATGGTGGATAACTTTTAAAGGTGTACAATTAGTACGGATTTGGGAAAAAATATTGACGTGACGAATCCTCTGTGTTATTATAAAAATAATAAATTAATATGTTCTAGTGGGCAAACCTTGTGAAAGCAGGGGACGCAAAGCCAAGGGTCTAAGGGCATAGCCTATGACAGCCGGTTGCCGCGTTTTGATGCGTATGGATAATATTATCGAATATTATGAGTGGCCGTGTGTATCTGCTAGAGATATAGGCGGTTTTTTTGTAGAATTAAGAGGACATAGTCCTCATCCCCGCATATTCTCATAATAAACTCGTAACATTTGATAATGCCATAAGCGAGGCACTTATCAGAAAAGGAGGAGTTTTTATGAAGAAAAGAAGTAACAAGTCGTTTTTAGCTTCTGCAGCTTATTTAGTAGTAGCTCTTGTTTTATGTGCGGGTGTTATTTTTTATACAGGTAATGGCGGTACAGGATTAACAGTTGCAGATATCACAGATACTATGCCGGAGACAGGTACAGATGAGATCGTAGCTGGTGAAGAAGAAGTACCATTAGCCAGCGCACCAAAGGTTTCTGTTAAGAAGTCAACTAAGACAACGACAAAGAAGAAGACTTTAAAGAAAGCAGCGAAAAAGACTAAAACAACGACAAAGAAGAAGACTTCTAAGAAGAAGAGTACAAAGAAGACAGCTACCGTACAGACTGTAACAGAGACAACTGTTCAGACTACAGAGAAGACATCTACTAAGAAGAAATCCAAAGTACAGACAATTCGGACTACAGTAGTTACAACTGTTAAGACAACAACTCAGACATTTGGAACAACTACAACAACTACAACGAATAATGCTGCTTCTGTAGGAGCTTCTACAGCAGTTTCCAGTTCAGGATTTGCAATTTCCAAGTTCAGTGATATTAAAGGCCATGTAGATTCTAAAGTTTATGATGCCTTTGTAAACCTTGGATTTGAACTTAAGATTAATTCCAAATTAGCAACAACTGGTGTGTTTAGTACAAAGAATCATAATATCCAGTTAAAGAGAGGTCAGTCCTCATACTTACTCCATGAGTTAGGCCATTTCGTATCTGCATTAAAGGGACGCAATGGTAAGAAGATTGATCAGTCCTCAGAATTTACAAGAATTTATAATGAAGAGAAGTCCGCTTATGTAGGCAACAATAAAGCATATGTAACACAGGATGCAGCAGAATACTTTGCAGAATCATTCCGTGATTACACAGAGAATCCATCTGCATTAAAGAGCCAGCGTCCTAAGACATACAGCTATATCAGCCAGATGGTAAGCTCCCTTTCCAGCAGTGATGTGAAGGCTTTCCGTAATGCATATGGATGGTATTGGAGCATCAACAAATAATATGAGTTAATTATTCTAATTTTAGATTAATTGAATAATTAAAAGGGTCAGGTAATGTAGTACCTGGCCCTTTAGTAATTTTTTAGAATAAACAGACGGTCCCAGAGAAGGACAATATATAAAAATGCTTCGTTTCACTGAACTCTTAACACTTGCTTACCGCACTCGTGTTAAGAGCTTGCTCAAAGGCACATTTTTATATATTGTCCTTCTCTGGGACCTGCCCTTGTATGGAGAAAAAATTATTAAAGGGCTGGGAAAAAATAGAGGGATGAGAGAGAGGCATGTTATTTGTTGGTTTTTTGCTTTCAGGATGCTTTTAAGGAGGAGTATGTATAAAAATTCATATAAAATATAAAATCTAATGAAAAAACCTTGACATTTTGTATAATGTGGCATATAGTTGTATATACAAGAACGACACGGAATATTTAAGGTGTTGGAGGGGGAGAAAGATGAGAAGGGAGACTATACGCTGTTTGAAAGAAACAGCAGCGAAATGCAGGCTGAATGTAGTTCGAATGTTGAGAGCCAGTGGTCATGGTCATATTGGAGGAACGTATTCTTCTATAGATATGGTTACCGCATTATATTTTTACAAGATGAATGTAAATCCAGAGAAGCCTGATTGGGAGGACAGGGACAGGTTCCTTTTATCAGCAGGACATAAGAGTATGGTACAGTACGCAGTCTTAGCTGAAAAAGGATATTTTCCAAAAGAAATTCTGGATACATACGGACATTTACATTCTAAGCTGGCAGGACATCCGAATATGCATAAGCTTCCAGGAGTAGAGGCAAGTACTGGTGCGTTGGGGCATGGCCTTTCTATTGCGACAGGAATGGCAATGGGATTACAGCTGGATAAGAAGCCATCTAAGGTATACACCATTTTAGGAGATGGCGAATTAGCGGAAGGTTCTAACTGGGAAGCAGCAGCGGCAGCAGCGCATTATAAACTGGATAATCTTACAGCAATTGTAGATTTTAACGGATTACAGATTAGTGGTAAGGTTACCGATGTAATGGATTTTACTCCAATTGGAGATAAGTTTAGAGAATTTGGCTGGGCGGTAAGAGAAATTGATGGAAACAATATGGATGAAATCGTGGAAGCATTTGATGCATTACCATTTGAAGAAGGAAAACCATCTATGATTGTTGCTCATACCGTAAAGGCAAAGGGACTGAAAGAAGGAGAAGGCAAGGCGTCCTATCATTACTGGAATCCAAGTAAGGAAGATTGTGATGCATTAGAAAAAGATTTGATGGAACAGCTTAGGGGGTATGAAGATGAAATTTGATAATTACATGGACCCGAGAAAAACATTTGGAAAAGCTGTGACACAGGAGGCGGAAAAGAATGAGGATATTGTTGTTCTTTCTGCCGACAGTGGTAAAAGTTCTGGATTTGGAGAATTCATTGAGAAATATCCAGACAGATATTTTGAATGTGGAATCATGGAACAGGGAGTCATCGGAATTTCCTCTGGACTGGCCACTACAGGAAAAGTACCTGTTTTTTGTGCAATCGCACCGTTTGTAACGGCAAGGCCATTTGAAATGTTTCGAAATGATCTTGGATACATGAACCAGAATGTAAAGGTAGTAGGTCGAAACTGTGGAATCACTTATTCCGATCTTGGTGCGACACATCATTCGTTAGAAGATTTTGCAATTGTTCGAATGATTCCGGGAGTTACTATTTTAGCACCGCAGGATCCATATGAGATTGAAGAAGCAGTAAAGGCAATGCTTTCCATGAATGGCCCGGTTTATATGCGAATCGGAAATCCAAAGATTCCGGTACTTTTTGAAAAAGAACCATTTGTCATTGGAAAAGGACGTAAGATTACAGAAGGCGAGGCACTTACGTTAATCACGACAGGTTCAATGACAATGGCAGCAATGGAGGCAGTAGAGCGATTAGAAGAGGAAGGCATCCAGGTGGAACATATAGGAATGCCGACTGTGTGGCCGATTGATGCAGAGCTTATTTGTGATTCTGTAAAGAAAACAGGCAGAGTCATGACGATAGAGGAACATTATATCAAAGGTGGATTGGGAACAATTGTCATGGAAACATTGAATGATAATGGTATAAACGTTCCGATAAAAATGCATGGAATTCCGCACTGCTATGCCAGCAATGGCCCTTATAATGAACTGATGGCTTATTATAAGTTAGATGCAGATGGAGTTTATGGGGGTATAAAAGAATTTTTAAAAAATGAGGAGGGTAACAAATGATTGATTTTTCAAAGATTAAATCCAAAAAAGAAGTAGGAAAGTGTTTTGACTATGCTATTTTACCGAAACAGACAACAGAGCAGACTATCCGTGACTGCTGTAAAGAAGCAATTAAGTATAATTGTAAGGCATTTTGTTTTTCATCTTCTTATTGGACTCCAATTGTAGCAGAAGAATTAAAGGGAACGGATATCCTGGTTGGAGCAGCGATCGGATTCCCATTTGGACAGCAGACAAGTGCAGTAAAAGCATTTGAGACAGAAGAAGCCGTTCGTATGGGTGCAACAGTGCTTGATAACTGTATGAATGTTGGAGCATTAAAAGATAAAAGATACGATGAGATTAAACAGGAATTTAAAGAGTATGTAGAAGCTGCACAGGGCGTAATGACGAAGATGATTATTGAAGTATGCTACCTGACAGATGACGAGATTAAGGCAGCATGTGAGCTTTGTATTGAGGCTGGAATTGACTGGGTTAAATCTTCCACAGGACAGTATGCAGGACCAACTCTCGAGCAGGTAATCTTAATGGCTGACTGCTGTAAGGGAACAAATACAAGAGTAAAAGTATCTGGTGTAAAAGATCCAAGACCACAGAACGCATATGTATTCTTAAGAGCAGGAGCAGACCTTATCGGAACAAGACAGGCTCCACAGATTATTGATTCCTTTGATACAATGAGAAAGATTGGAATTATTCCTCCATATGAAGGAGAATAAATAACAGCAAAGTATAGATGATTTGAAGATATGAAAACGGGAGGGCAAAGTTATGGTTGATTTATCTAAAATGACAAAATGGGATATGGGTAAATTATTTGATTTCTCTGTATTACCAAAACAGTCAACAGAAGCAGACATCAGAAGAGGGTGTCAGATTGCAAAAGAATATAACTGTAAAGCATTTTGTTTTTCATCTTCTGAATGGACTCCAATTGTAGCAGAAGAGTTAAAGGGAACAGATATCATGGTCGGAGCAGCAATCGGATTCCCATTTGGCCAGCAGTCAAGTGCGGTTAAGGCTTTTGAGACAGCTGAAGCGGTACGTTTAGGAGCAACAGTACTTGATAACTGTATGAACGTTGGAGACTTAAAAGATAAAAAATACGATAAGATTCTTGCAGAATTTAAAGAGTATGTGGATGCCGCACAGGGCGTAATGACAAAAATGATTATTGAGACCTGTTTCCTTACAAAAGAGGAAATCGTGACGGCAACAAAGTTAGTCTGTGAAGCAGGAATTGACTGGGTTAAAACATCTACAGGCCAGTATGGCGGGCCATCTGTTCAGGATGTTATGCTCATGGTAGATGCAGTAAAGGGAACAAAGACAAAGGTAAAGGTTGCGGGAGTGAAGGACCCAAGACCACAGAATGCGTTCTGTTTCATTCAGGCGGGGGCTGAATTGATTGGAACAAGAGCTGCAGTAGAAATCCTTGATGCAGTAGATGATTTAAGAAAAATCGGCTTAATACCAGCGTATACAGGAGATAAATAAGAATAAGCCGATAATTTAATATAAGGCGGCAGGCCGATATATTAAGAAAAAATACGGTTTATACATAAGGACAATATAAGGTGCTTGAACCGAGATAAGGTATAAGGGAAATACCAGTAGAGATACAAACGATATATCTTTGGAGGAGGTATTCGTTCATTTACGGAGACGTTAATTGAATAGGGAGGAGTTACATATGGCACAGTATTTAGTAGGATTAGACGGTGGAACTACAGGTTGTAAAACATGTATCTTTGATCTTGATGGAAAGTTAGTAGGAAGCGATTATCGTGAATATCCTTCTTATTATCCAGAACCAGGATGGGTAGAGCAGACTACGGAAGACTTACTTCCTAACTTTTATGACAGTATCAAGACAGCAATTAATAAATCTGGAATTAATCCGGAAGATATTATTGGATTTGGATTCTCAAGCCAGGGTTCCGTAATCGGAATGTTAGATGAGAACGGCGAATTATTAAGACCGTGGGTTGGATGGCAGGATCTTCGAGGCGAGGGCGAAGGTATTGAATACCTGACAAGCCGTATTCCAAGAAGCGAGATTTACAAACAGACAGGTGACCCGGTAGGAACTACTTTTTCCAATGCAAAACTGGCATGGCTGAAATTACATGAGCCGGAAAACTGGGAAAAGACAGCATTATTCTCCACAATGCAGGACTATTTCTTAAAACAGTTCGGAGCAGATGATTACTATACTGATTATTCTTCTGCAAGCCGTGAGGGAATGATGGATGTTGATAACGAGTGCTGGTCAAAAGAAATGCATGATATTTTGGGAATCGACCTTTCAAAACGTGCAAAGATTGTGAAAGAACCAGGAAAAGTTGTAGGTCATATCGGAAAAGAAGTTTCGGAAAAGTCAGGACTTCCAGTAGGCACACCAATCTGTATGGGCGCACATGACCAGAACTGCTGTACATTCGGTGCGGGCGCAGTTGATGACGGAACTGCTGTTTTGGTAATGGGAACATTTGGCTCCTGTTTCGTAGTATCTGATAAATCCATTCGTGATCCAAAAGAAAGACTTGTGGTAAAAGGAAATCATGGATGCGGAAACTTCACCATTGAAGCATTTTCCAATACCGCTGCTTCCTCATACCGCTGGTATAGAGATACGTTCTGCGACTATGAAAAACTCATGGCAAAAGAACAGGGAGAAGACCCATATGATTTAATTAATAAACAGATCGCAACTTCACCGATTGGAGCAAATGGTATTACCTTCCTTTCATTTCTTCAGGGTGCTGGAGGAGCAAGAATCAATGGAAAAGCAAGAGGAACTTTTGTAGGAATGACACTTGGAACAAGAAAAGCAGACATGGCCCGCGCCGTTATGGAAGGAATCTGTTATGAAATGTATGATATTATTCGTGCAGAGGAAGATTCTGGAATTAAGATTGACAAGATTCGCCTGGCCGGTGGTGCTGCAAAATCCCCATTATGGTGTCAGATGATGGCAGACATTTTCAAACATCCAATCCAGATTCTTGAAAATGGAGAGGCAGGATGTCTTGGAGCAGCTCTTTACGCAGGTGTTGGAGTAGGCGCTTATAAAGACTGTCATGAGGCAGCAAAAGTAGCCAGAACTACAAAAGAATACACCCCTAATCCAGATAACTACGCAGCCTATGATGCGGCTTATAAGAGATTTTGTGATGTATATGATGCTTTAGATAAGAAGATTTTCTAAAAAATAATAGCATTTAAATAATCGTATTTAGTATATCTGATTTTTAAAAAGAATGAAAAGCCGCGCCTGGGTATTATGTGCCTGGGCGCGGCTTTTTGATATATTTATTCATTTATTTATAAATTATATTACAGATAACTATGAAAAAATGTCAGATATATTAGTATAACTTGACTATTATTAGATATTATTTTATAGTTTATTATAGCATTGTACAGGTAAGGAGAAAAATATGTTAGAGAAAAATAGTCCAAAACCATTGTACCAACAGTTAAAAGATATTCTCGTTGATGCAATAGATTCTGAAAAGTGGAAAGCGAATGAAAAGATTCCATCAGAGAATGAATTGAGTTCTATTTATGGACTGAGCAGAATGACGGTCCGTTCTGTACTTACCGATCTGGTAAAAGAAGGCCTTCTTTACAGAGTGCAGGGAAAGGGAACGTTTGTTGCAGAGAAGATTGTGACAGTCAGTCCATCCTATATCGGTATTCGTGAGCAGTTAGAGAAGATGGGATATGAGGTCGAGACAAGGATTGTTGAATGTCAGGAAGAGCGTTCAAGTGAGACAGTAGCTAAAAAGCTCAATCTTTTACCGGGAGAGTCTGTATTTAAGATTAAGAGAGTTCGTTATATTAAGGGAGATCCGATCAGTCTTCATATATCTTATATTAATGCAAGATACAAAGAAAAGCTAACAGTAGAGATGTTAGAGAAAGAACAGCTTTGTGTGCTTTTGAGCGAGAACTATGGGATTCACAAAAAGAAAGTATCCGAAACATTAGAATCTGTGGTTGCTTCTAACGAAGAAGCAGAACTTTTAGCGGTAGAAAAAGGTCACCCATTATTATTGTTAAGGGATGTCCTTTATGATGAGATTAGCCGCCCATATGAATATACGAAAGTCGTATTTCGTGGAGACCGAATTAAAATCCGTTTACAGTATGAGGAATAAAGACGATAGAATAGATGTATTAATGATTAGAAAGAATAGCGTCAGAGCATGTTTGAAAAATCATTCCTACAACCTTCACGCCTCAATTTGCAGAAAGTATTCTTTAAATATGCTGTAGTGTGAATTTATATATTGACTTGTATATACAAGTATGATATTATGGGACTATCAAAAGAGAATATAAGTTAAATATTGTTATGGGAATATGTATTTGTGGAGTCTTTCCCGCACTTGATTTTACGGCTGATTTTCCGCCAGCTGCACCCGGATTTTATCAACGTACGCACTGCGTACACCTTAAAAATCTGGACACAACTGACAAAAATCTTCTTACAAAATCAAGCACAAAAAGATTCCGAGAGTGCATGACAAAATAAGGAGGAAACATCATGAAAAATAACAGATTTATGAATGTGCTGTTAAAGGCAAAAGAAGAGAATATCGCAGTAGGAGCAGTAAATATTTTTAATTATCTGACAGCAGAGGCAGCAGTAAAAGCAGCAGAGGAAATCGGTGTTAACCTGATTATCCAGACATCAGCAGGGACAGTAGAACATTTTGGAGCACAGAAGCTTTATGATATTGTGGACGCTGCGAGAAAAGGTGCGAAAATAGAAGTTGCATTACATCTTGATCACTGCCGTAATAAAGAACTTGGAAAGCTTTGTGCAGATACTGGATGGGACAGCATTATGATGGACTTTTCTCATCTGCCATTTGAAGAAAATATCGCAAATACAAGAGAGATGGCAGAATATGCACATAGCAGGAATGTTGCGATTGAGGGAGAAATCGGAGTTATTTCCGGTGTGGAAGAAGACATTGTAAGTGATGAAGCCGTTGGTGCTGACTTTGAAGAGACGATGGAATTTGTAGAGCGCTCCCAGATTGATGCGGTAGCACCGGCAATCGGTACAGCGCATGGTATTTATCACGGTGTTCCTAAAATTAATTTTGAACTCGTTGAGAAACTTGGAAAAGAAAAAACTCCAGTCGTAATTCACGGCGGTTCTGGATTATCTGCAGAAACATTTACCCGTCTTATCGAACTTGGCGGAAGAAAGGTAAACATTTCTACATTAGTGAAGAATGCGTACCTTGATAAGACAAAAGAACTCATTCTTTCCGGTGAAAAGTTTGCGCCGATTCCATTTGATACCGAAGTGGAAAATGCGGTAAAAGAAGAAGTGAAGAAGCATCTGGAAGTATTTTCGGGAAAGAGAACAAGTTTCTAGTTTAAAATACACGTTTTCAAGGAGGGAAAAGTATGCTGGCAAATTATGAATGCGATTTACATGGACATACCAATCGTTCTGATGGAAATGACAGTCCTGTAGAGTATATTCGACACGCGGTACATCGCGGTGTGAAGATTTTGGCAATAACAGACCATGATATTGTTCCGCCAGAGATGATAGAGTTAGGCGGGGGCAAAAGACAGGAGATTACGGCCTACGCAAAAGGTATTGGAGTTGAACTTCTCAGAGGAATTGAGATTTCCTGTGAGACATATATTGATGATGTACATCTTGTCTGTCTTGGCTGTGACTGGAATGCCCCATATTTTAAAGAATTAGATGAATTTACGATTAACAGTAAGGTCAACAGTTACCGTAAGCTGATTGATCTTCTGAACGAGCAGGGAATGGAAATGACCTGGGAGGAAGTTCTTCAGAATAACGGTTACCCAGTCCAGGAGCAGTTTGTTCAAAAGAAAATGATTTTTGAACTTATGGCGAGAAAAGGCTATATGGAAAGCTGGAAAGAAGCAAAGTTATATGTGAAAAACAGTAAGGAAGTTAGCGTGAAGAGAGAGAAGCCGGATGCAGTTTCTGTTATCAAAGAGATTCATAAACTTGGCGGTATCATTATACTGGCGCATCCGTATCTTATTTCTGAGCCGGTATCTTATAAAGGAAAAGAGATGTCCAGACAGGAATTTATAGAGGTTTTAATTGAAGCTGGACTTGATGGAATCGAAGCTTCTTACACATATGATAAGACCAGTTACGGCGGCACGATGACAAAGGACGAGATAAAAAAAGAAGTGATAGAACGTTATGCAGGCCGTGGCTTAATTATTTCCGGCGGTTCCGATTATCATGCGGATGGAAAGAAAGGTGTAAAGAATCCCCGGGAAATTGGAGAGTGTGGAATTACCAGAGAGGATTTCATGAAATATGAGAAATTAGTGCGGATTTTGCCGTAAAAAGGGAAAATTTTTGTAAATGTTACATCTTAATTATTTTAAAATCCAGTGTTCAAAAGCTTTTCAATGTGCTAGAATAAGGCGTGAAATGAATTAAAATGAGCTTTTGAAAGGATGAATTATATTGGCTAATAAAAATATAGTAGTGCTTATGGGAGGAAAATCCTCTGAACATGATGTTTCTCTCGTTTCAGCAAAAACAGTAATCGAAAACATTGATAAAGATCTTTATAACGTAATTATGGTAGGAATCACAAAGGATGGACAGTGGAAGTTAGTTGACAGACTGGATCATCTTGAGGATGGTTCCTGGGTAAATAGTAAGACGAGTGCTTATATCTGCCCGGATACAGGAAGAAAGGAACTTCTCTTAGAAAGAGACGGCAAGGTTGATCGTATTTCTATCGATGTTGTTTTCCCTGTCCTTCACGGAATGAACGGAGAGGACGGAACGGTTCAGGGGCTTTTAGAGTTAGCAGCAATCCCATATGTAGGATGTGGCGTGTTAGCTTCTGCATGTTCTATGGATAAGTTCTACACTAAGATCGTTGTAGATTCCATCGGGGTACGTCAGGCAAAGTTTGTTGGCGTAAGAAGACATGAACTTACACACATGGATGAAGTAGTGGCAAGAGTAGAAGCAGGTGTTCCATATCCTGTATTCGTAAAGCCTTCTAAAGCTGGTTCTTCTCAGGGTGTCAGCAAGGCAGAGAACAGAGAGGAACTGATTGATGCACTGAATCTTGCAGCAAAACACGATTCTAAGATTTTAGTGGAAGAGACAATCGTAGGTCGTGAGATTGAGTGTGGTGTTCTTGGAATGAATGAGCCTAAGGCTTCTGGTGTTGGCGAAGTATTATCTGCTGAAGAATTCTACAGCTACGATGCGAAGTACAACAACGAAGAATCCAGAACGGTCGTAGATCCTGAACTTCCAGAAGGAAAAGCAGAAGAAATCCGCAAAGATGCCGTAGCAATCTTTAAAGCATTAGACTGCTCCGGATTATCAAGAGTAGACTTCTTCCTGACAAAAGATACAAACGAGGTTGTATTTAACGAAATCAATACACTTCCAGGCTTTACAGCTATCAGTATGTATCCAATGCTCTGGGAAGCAAGAGGTTTAAGCAAAAAGGCTCTTGTCCAGAAACTTATCGATCTTGCAATGAACAGATACGACGTGTAAAGTTATGGCAAGAAAGGTCTGGCTTACGATAACAGGTATCCAGAAAGGGTTCGATCAGGAAGAACCCGTCACTCTGGTTACCGAAGGAAGTTATATTCATAAAAATGGTGTGCATTACATTTTTTATTCAGAGCGGACAGAAGAAGGGGCGGTCATTAAAAACCGCCTCACCATCTCTCCGGGTAACGTAGAACTCCGCAAAACTGGAGCGGGCAACTTCAACTCTGTACTCGTATTTGACACAGAGCATAACAAGAACTGCCTCTATCAGTCCCCGGCAGGCCCGATGGAACTGGTGTCCGACACGAAGAAAATCCGTGTATTACACGGAGATGCACATTTTAAATTACAGCTTAAATATTCTCTTATCATGAATGGAATGTTGGTATCAGATTATGATTTGACGGTGCTGGCGAAGTTTATGGAGTAGGAAGAAGAACTATGGCAATACTATAAATACTGCAAAGCATTTAATATTCCAAGACGTGAATTACTAATCTATGTATCATTATTTGTCTGGCAGTATTTTGTGAAATGACTTATAGAAGAAACTAAAAAAGAGGTAACAATGGCGATAATATTGGAAGAAATCTATGAGGTGGCATTACACCGTTACAATATGAAGCTGGTTGCCGGAGGAAGAGGCTTAAGAAATCTCGTTGACTGGGTACATACCGTCGAGGAGATGGATTATGTCTCTTTTTTAAAAGGCAGAGAGCTTATTATCACAACTGGAATCAGGGAAAAGGACGAAGAGACACTCGTCCGATTTGTAAAAAGCCTGCATGAAACAGGCGCAAGCGGTCTGGTTATTAATATTGGAAAATACATCACCAGAGTACCGAGGGGCGTTATTGCATACAGTGAAGAAGCAGGATTCCCTGTTTTTACATTACCGTGGGAAGTCCATCTCGTAGACTTTAACAGAGATTTATGTAACCTGATCTATAAAACGATGCAGGAGCAGGACGGATTGGAAACTGCACTCCAGAAAGCAATCTTTTCCCGTAAAGAAGAACAACAGTATATGCCTGTCTTGCATGAGAATCATATCCATAAAGACACAGAATTCTTCATGATTCAGTGCTATTTCCCAGCCAATAAAGATATACAGGCAGACGATAAATTCGACAATACCCAGTTCTTCTACCGCTTTATCCGGCAGTGCCAGCAAATATTTGCTGAGAAAAAGGTACTCTCCGTCATTTTTCAGCGAGATTTGTATATCACACTCGTAGCAAAAATGCCTACAGGCACAGAAAGGGAAAATGTAATCCAACAGATAAAAACATTTTCAGAAAGCTTTGCCCGGCAAAAAGAACTTTACATGGCAGTCGGTGACGAAGAAACTGTGGTAGAAAACCTGTGGGAAAAATACAGAGACTTATCCTATTTATGTCGCTGGGGAAGACAAAAAGGCAAAAATATCTGTCAGGAAGAAGAACTCGGCATAAGCAGACTCTGGCTCTCAATCGGCAATATCAAAAAACTGGAAAAGTATCGAGAAAAAATGCTTGGCGAATTAGAGCGATTCGATCAGGAAACCGGCAGCGAATACATCCGTATTTTAAAATGCTACCTCGAAACTAACGGAAATATCGGGGAAGTCGCAACCGAATGCTATCTGCATAGAAATACTGTCTCCTATCATCTGAAAAAAATCGCTGAAATCACGGGGAAAACACTCAACTCCACGAAAGATAGAAGCGACTGGTATCTGGCATATCAGATTGATGAATTTTTGGGATTGATTTGATGGCATAGGCTCTCTTCTCGGGCGTCTGTCCTTCCGCTTTTGTCTTGAATGAAACAGCCATTATGAATGCTGCACAACAACCTTGTGTATTGTGACGATAGTAATATCAAAGAATTGTGTTATAGTAATGTCATGAAATAAATAAGTAACAAAAATAAATAGGAAACAAGCAAAGGTGCAATAACAGCAAACGCTGGGATTGCACCTTTTTCTTTTATAATTAAGGAGAAATTCGATATGTTAAGAGAAGCATTACCAGAAATAGTTACAGGAAGTGTACCAGGAGCAAAGGCAAAGGCTATTTTAGATAGAAGAAATGAGGCAGTTCCAAAAGGATTATGTGGAAGTACCTATCCAATTTGTATGGAAAAAGGCGAGGGCGCAATGCTTGAGGATGTGGATGGTAATAAGTTCCTCGACTGGATTGGAGGCGTTGGGGTTCTGAATATCGGTTACAGCAGACCGGAAGTTGTTGAGGCAGTAAAGGCACAGGCAGAGAAATATTTCCACGGAATTTTTAATGTATATGTTCATGAAGGATATGTCAAACTTGCAGAAATGTTTAATGAGACAGTTCCATGTAAGGGCGGGAAAATGAAAACATATTTTGCAAACTCCGGTGCTGAGGCAGACGAGAATGCGATTAAGATTGCAAAAGCGTACACAGGAAGAGATAATATCATTTGCTTTTCCGGTGCATTTCATGGAAGAACCAGTCTGACAATGGCACTGACAGCCAAGAAAGCGTATGCTCTCGGCATGGGGCCTTTCCCTTCAGGAATTTATCGTGCAGAGTATCCATATCTGTATCGTGCGCCAAAAGGATGCAGCACCGGCAGGAACAATCGGTGGTACATACTGTGGTAACCCATTAGCCTGTGCAGCAGCGATCAAGGCAATGGAAATCATGAAAGAGGAAGATTATTGTGCAAAATCTCTTCACATCGGCTCTGTCGTAAGAAAAGCATTTGAGGAAATGAAAGAAAAATATGATATAATCGGAGATGTCAGAGGAATCGGCGGCATGCTCGGTGTAGAATTTGTAAAAGACAAAGAAAGTAAAGAGCCAAATCCAGAATTTGTATCCAAACTGGTTCAGACAGCACTCCAGAAAGGACTTTTACTGGAAAATGCAGGCTCCTCCAGTAATGTTGTAAGATTCCTTGCACCATTATGTATGACAGAAGAACAGATGGAAGCTGGGTTAAAGATTTTTGAAGAGTCAATTTTAGCCAATCTGTAGAGTAAGGCCAGATTGTCTGGCCGATTCAAAACACGCTTTGGATAAAAGCTGGTGTTAAATATATTTTAGAAACATAATATTTGCAAAGTAAAGAAAGAAGGAAGCATCATGGAATTTAATTATTTTCTGCCGGTAAACATTGTATTTGGTTCTGGAAAAGTTTTAGAGACAGGAGAACTGACCAGACCTTATGGTAAAAAAGCATTGATTGTTACTGGAAAAAGCAGTGCAAAAAAGTCTGGACTTTATGATAAGGTAAACGACAGCTTAAAAGCAGCAGGTTTAGAAACAGTTCTTTTTGACAAAGTAAGCCAGAATCCACTCACAACAACAGCGCAGGAAGGCGCAGATTTTGCAAAGGCAAATGGTTGTGATGTTGTCGTTGCCATCGGTGGTGGAAGTATCATGGACTGTGCAAAAGCGATTGCATTTTTAAGTAAAAATGATGGGGATATCAACGATTACATCTATAATCGCCTGCGTAGCGATGATGCTCTGCCATTAGTACTCATCCCTACAACCTGCGGTACCGGTTCAGAAGGAAATGGATTTGCTGTTCTCACCAATCCTGATAACGGGGATAAAAAGTCTCTCCGCTGTAATGCCATCGTAGCCAAAGTGTCCATCGTAGACCCGGAATGTATGATGACAATGCCGAAAAAAGTACTCGCATCCGTTACATTTGACGCATTATGCCATAATATTGAAGCATACACATCCAAAATCGCACAGCCACTCACAGATGCACTGAGCTTATACGCTATTGAACTCATTGCGAATAACCTTGTTTCTGTATACAACGGAACTGGAAACAAAAAAGAGTGGGAAAATATCACAATGGCAAGTACAATCGGCGGTATGGTAATCAACACAGCCGGAGTAACCCTCGCACATGGAATGGAACATCCAGCAAGCGGACTGAAAAACATCGTACACGGCCAGGGACTTGCAGCCTTAACACCAGTAGTCATTGATGCATCCTATAAAGGAGACGAAGAAAAATTCGGAAACATCGCGAAAATCTTTGGCGGAAAATCTGCAGCTGACTGTGCAGATAAAATCCGTGAACTCTTAAAAGCCATTGATTTAGAATGCAAACTGTCCGACCTCGGCATCGCAGAGGAGGATATTCTGTGGATGGCGGAAAATTGCATGAAAGTATCCGCTGCAGGCGTAGCAAACAATCCAGTGGTATTTACGCAGGATGAAATCGCTGAGATATATAGAAAGGCTTTGTAGTAATTCTGGGGTCGTCTGTCAAATTACACGAACAATATAATAGACAAAATGCAATGGAAAAACCAAAAACATTCGAATTTAGGGTCTAAAACCTACAAAAAATCTTTTTAAATTACCTGTTGACAGATTAAGAGAGACGTGATATTGTATAAGCGTACAAAATAATAGACAGTTAAAGCAAAGGTGCTTACAACAATTTGTAAGTGTCTTTGCTTTTTTTGTTTCATGGGGAAGATGTCATTTCCCATATGATAAAAACCGGTTTGTAAAAAGAAAATGAAAGTTTTAGATAATAAGGAGGATTTTATCATGAAATTAAAAGATACAGGACTTACAGTACAGGATATTAAGGACAAAGTAAATAAATATATGATCGAGACTTACGAGCGTTTTGATTTCTTAGCTGAGACAGCAGAGGGAATGTATATTTACGATGAGAATGGTACACCATATCTTGATTTTTATGCAGGTATCGCTGTAAATAACGCTGGTAACAGAAATCCAAAGGTTGTTGCAGCAGTTAAGGATCAGGTAGACGATATCATGCATACATTTAATTATCCTTACACAATTCCACAGGCATTACTTGCTGAAAAGGTTTGTAAGACTCTTGGAATGGATAAAATCTTTTATCAGAACTCCGGTACAGAAGCGAACGAAGCGATGATTAAGATGGCTCGTAAATATGGTATTGAAAAATACGGCCCTAATAAATATCATATCGTAACTGCTAAGATGGGATTCCACGGAAGAACATTTGGTGCCATGTCCGCAACAGGTCAGCCGGGTAATGGATGCCAGGTTGGTTTTGGTCCAATGACTTACGGTTTCTCCTATGCGCCATATAATGATTTAGAAGCATTTAAGAATGCATGTACTGAGAATACAATCGCTATCATGGTTGAGCCGGTACAGGGCGAAGGTGGTGTTCATCCTGCAACACCAGAGTTCTTAAAAGGACTTAGAGAATTCTGTGATGAAAAGGGAATGCTCTTATTGTTAGATGAGGTACAGACTGGATGGTGCAGAACCGGAGCAGTAATGTCTTATATGAATTATGGAGTAAAACCAGATATCGTTTCTATGGCAAAAGGTCTTGGCGGCGGAATGCCAATCGGTGCTATCTGTGCAACAGAAGAAGTATCTAAAGCATTTACCCCAGGTTCTCATGGAACAACTTTTGGTGGACATCCAATCAGTTGTGCAGCAGCTTTGGCAGAAGTAGAAGAACTTCTTGACAAAGACTTAGCAGGAAATGCAAAGAAAGTTGGAGATTATTTCGCAGCAAAATTAGAGAAACTTCCACATGTAAAAGAAGTAAGACATCAGGGACTCCTCGTTGGTGTAGAATTTGATGATGAGATTTCCGGTGTGGAAGTAAAACATGGATGCCTTGACAGAAAGCTTCTTATCACAGCAATCGGGGCACATGTCATTCGTATGATTCCACCACTGATTGTTACAGAAGAACAGTGCGATGAGGCTTGTGCGATTATTGAAGAAGCTGTAAAAGCATTATGTTAAGACGTTATTAGGCAAGGGTGTCACAAGTGAGTTTGTGATGCCCTTTTCTTTTTCTAGTTGAAAGAACAGAAAAAGCAGACAGAGATAGAAACGTCGCAGATATATTTGGCGAATGAATTCTGAATAGTTACAAATTTTTAAAGATGACATTTTTATAAAGTGAGCATTATAGCCGACATTTATATTAAAAGATTATAGAAGTTAGAAAGGAAAAAAATATGGCACATCTTGTTATTACGATAGGATGCGAATATGGCGCGAAAGGCAACATGATCGGAAGAAAAGTTGCAAAGGATTTGGGAATAAAGTTTTATGACCGTGATACGGTTGATAAGATTATCAAGGAAGTTGGTATTCCTAAAGACATCATGGAAAAGGTAGAAGAAGGTGGAACAATCGCCGGAAAAGGTGCAGAAGGTGATGTTCGAGGTTCTTTCTCCAAATATGCGGATTTAACGCAGCGCGCGATTCACGTCCAGAAAACAATTATCCGTAAACTTGCAGACAGAGAATCCTGTGTAATTATCGGACGTTCTGCTGATTACATTTTAAAAGAGCAGAAACCAATACTGCGAATCTTTATTTATTCCCCGGAAGATGTTCGAATTGAAAATGTTATGAAGAGCCATAACTTTTCTGCCGAGGATGCAAAGTTATTTATTACAGAAAAAGATAAACGTTATCATAAGAGACATCTTGCTCTGACAGGAAGTAACCGTGGTGACCGTCATAACAGAGATATGCTGATCGACAGCAGTCTTTTAGGCGTTGACGGAACTGCAGAACTCATTGAAGAAGTAGCAAAGAAAGTATTTCACGAATAGGAGGGACAGGATATGAACAAGAAAGAATCGGAATTTAACAAAGTATTTAGTGCCTGGGATATCCTCGTAATCGCCTTTGGAGCTATGATTGGATGGGGCTGGGTTGTATCAACCGGAAACTGGATTGAAAAGGGCGGCGTTCTTGGAGCGGCACTTGGATTTTGCCTTGGCGGCGTTATGATTTTCTTCGTAGGCCTGACTTACGCAGAGCTGACAGCTGCAATGCCACAGTGTGGTGGAGAACACGTATTCAGTCATCGTGCAATGGGTCCGACAGGTTCTTTTATCTGTACCTGGGCAATCGTTTTAGGATATGTCAGTGTAGCGTGTTTTGAAGCTTGTGCATTTCCAACAATCATCACTTACCTGTGGCCGGGATTTTTAAAAGGGTATCTGTATACTGTTGCAGGATTTGATGTATATGCTTCATGGCTTGCAGTTGCAATTATAGTCGCATTTTTGATTATGCTGATTAACATTATGGGAGCGAAAACAGCCGCTATTTTACAGACGGTACTTACCTGTATCATCGGTGGTGCAGGAATTTTATTGATTGTAGCTTCCGTAATTAATGGTACTGTGGATAATTTAGATGGACAGATGTTTGTCGGAAACACCGCAGGACTTAATATCAAAGCAATTCTCGGTGTTGCAGCAATGTCACCATTTTATTTTATTGGTTTTGACGTTATTCCACAGGCAGCAGAAGAAATTAATGTTCCTCCAAAGAAAATCGGTAAAATGCTTATTTTATCTGTAATTTTAGCCGTTGTTTTCTATGCACTTGTAATTATCGCCGTAGGACTTGTTCTTGACTCAGGTGCGATCATAAAATCACAGGAAGCAACCGGACTTGTTACAGCCGATGCAATGGGAACAGCATTTGGAATGAAAATCATGGCAAAAGTAGTTATTGTCGGTGGTATGTGCGGTATTATCACATCCTGGAACTCCTTCTTAATTGGTGGTTCTCGTGCAATGTATTCCATGGCAGAATCCTATATGATTCCAAAAACATTTGCAAAACTTCATCCAAAACATAAAACGCCAATTAATGCACTTATTCTTATTGGTGTCCTTACAATGCTTGCTCCATTTGCCGGAAGACAGCTTCTTGTATGGATTTCTGATGCAGGTAACTTCGCATGCTGTCTTGCTTACTGTATGGTAGCGGTTTCCTTTATGATATTAAGAAAAAAAGAACCCGATATGCCAAGGCCATATAAAGTTCCAGCTTATAAATTCTTCGGAACAATGGCAGTCATCATGTCCGGATTCATGGTATGTATGTACTGTATCCCGGGCAGCGGCGGAAGCCTGATCCTTCCTGAATGGGGAATGGTAGGAGCTTGGAGTTTACTCGGTGTAGTATTCTATGTTGTATGTAAGAGAAAATACAAAGAATCCTTCGGTGATCTTGTTGAACTTATTTCTGATGAAGACGCAGCAACACTGATGCCAGAAGCAGACGATGAGGAACTTGATAAGGTTATTGACGCAGCAATTGACAGGGTGCTGGCTTCTATTTGAGAGTAACAACAGACGAAACCGGGAGAATCGTATACTAGCATCTGTGGCTTTAGTCGCGGCGGTTTGAATGCTCGCTTCCCCGCTCGTATCCAAACCTTGCTCCGAGGTCACAGATGCTAGTATACGATTCTCCCGGTTTCTGTCTTTGATAAATAGAAGCCCTGCGAGGATTTGAGTTGTGAGCAGTTAGCCTTGTTGTGGTTGCTCAAGTATGGTGATATGATTTTTGCCTTCGATAACTAGAAGCTTAATGTGGATTTGAGTTGTAGGCTTCTGGTTGTTTTGATATTATGGTAATATTAATTAGTGATTTCGATTTATTAAAGGGCAATTTGGAAATTTGGATTGATATTTTCTACATTACTTAGAAAATATCAAAATATTATTGCGATAATGGGCAAGAAACATCTGTTTACTGCATCCTTTAAATAAGCAGAAGTCTTGAACGCTCGCCCTTCAAAAGTCAATAACTTTTCATGAGAGGCTTTTCATAGAAGACTTTTTCTCGCAGTGACTAAAGTCACAGATAAAGAATATTGTATTCTCATGGTTCGTCTGTTGCTCTGCTCACCCGATAAATTAAATCACACAAAGGAGGAGTTTCATGGATTATTTATCTCATAATGTGGCAGTTAATTTAAAGCAGATTCGCCAGTCGAAAGGAATGAGTCTGGGCGAGGTTGCGGAGCAGACTGGAGTCAGCAAAAGTATGCTCGCTCAGATTGAGAAAGGCACAGCTAATCCCTCTCTTGGCGTACTTGGAAAGATTACAAGTGGTCTCCGTATAGAGTTTCAGACACTTATTGATCCTCCAAGAGAAGATTTTTGCCTTGTAAATCCAAAAGAAATTATTCCAACAAAGGAACTGGAAGGACAGTATAAAGTCTGGACGTGTTTTCCTTATGAAGATTCTCATTCCGTAGAAGTATATCGGATTGACATAGAACCCGGTGGGGTCTATATGAGTGGGAGTCATGGAGAAAAAACAAGAGAGTACATTACAGTAACAGAAGGTGTACTTACGATAGAATGTCATGGACATACGCAGACGATTAATAAAGATCAGGTCTATAAATTTGAGACAGATCAGGCACATATTTATCGGAATGAGGGAGCGGAAATGGTGAGTTGTACTTGTTTCTTTCTTGATTATACTGGGTTGAGATGATAAACAGACGAGCCTCTGAACCCCATAAATCGGCTATCTTCCCTCTTTGGGAACGTCATCTTTACTCACAAAAAGATTCCGAGAGTGCATTATGGTTAGAGCGTGTTTGAAAAATCATTCCAGCAAGCTGCACGCCCCAATTTACGGTTTATTTTGCCTTCATTCGGTTGCCGTAGCCCGCTACGCCGCCCTCATTCAGGCGAAATCTCCCGCAAATTGTGATGTACATCTTGCAGAAAGCATTTTTCAAACACGCTCTAGAGAGGAGGATGGATTGAGTAGTGTTGTATCAAAACTTATTTAAGTAATGTGTTATAAACAAGTTTATGTTGAACTTATATACATTTGCTTTTGCTAAAAATATAAAGATTAATAAATTAAAGGAAATGTTTTGGAGAGATGATTTAAAAAAACATGAGAAATTACTTTTTCACGGAGCTAAAAGTAAAATTGATGGGAAGATAGATATTCACAGAGGCAGACATAATAATGATTTTGGTCAGCGTTTTTATGCAGGAGAAAGTTATGAACAGGCAATATCGTTTGTTTCAGGATTTGAGAATTCATCGGTATATTATATTTGTTTTAATGATGATGATCTTACATGTAAAAGATATGAAGTAAATCAAGAGTGGATGATGACAATTGCGTACTATAGAGGTGCGTTAGATGAGTATAAGAATCATCCAGTTATAAAAAAATTATAGAACAGTCGAGAGCTTGTGATTACATAATTGCACCAATAGCAGATAATCGTATGTTTCAAATCATTAATTCATTTATTGAAGGAGAACTTACAGATGAACAATGTAAACACTGCCTTGCAGCAACAAATCTTGGAATGCAGTATATCTTTGTAAGCGAAAAAGCAGTATCGCAGGCAAAACTTATAGAATGTTGTTATATTTCGCAAAATGAAAGAGAATACTATAAGAATATACGACTTGAAGAGTCGAAGTTAGGAGCTAATAAAGTAAAATTAGCCAGAAAGCAATATAGGGGCAAAGGCCGGTACATTGATGAAATTTTGGTGTAAGGAAGTGGATAATGTATGAAAAAGATAGATAGGGATGGCTTGCTTTTGTGTGAACTTCAGGCAACAGCCTTTGAAAATTCTATAGATAAAATGGATTCAAGTTCTGAGATTTTTATTAGAAGATTTATGAAAAGCAATATAGCCAAAAGAATGGATGACGAATCAATCCTTGAAAGTAATCTTCAGGCAAATGATATTTTACAGTTAGTGGATGAGGAATATGGAGTTTCACATTATGGAACGGTAAAATATACTCATAATGAGATGTACTGGATTGGATACATCTATAGATATTTTGCAATTACCTACGAATTCACATCAGCACGAGTTTATAAAATCATAAAACCTAAAGAATTACGGGAATTATTTTTGCCATATCATACATTAGACCCATCTCAGGCTATTGAAAGAATATTAGAAGCAAAAGGATTATTACTTGATGAAGAAGCAGAGCTACAGCGACAGTACGAGATATTCAGAAAAATAAGGATGGGTTCAAAATGATTTCATCTACTTTATTCGTAACTTGACTTTTGAAGAACCGCCAAGCTTATTTTGCCTGCTCCATTAGCAATTTGATTTTTGCCCCAACAAACAGAAACTAAAAAAGAAGCCCTTATAATAAGGGCTTCTTTTTAGGTTCGTCTGTCTGTTCACAAAAACAAACCACTTATTTAGTAGTCATATCATCTGCCTTCTTACGAAGCTTAGCCATCATTCCCTTTTTCTCTGGTTTTGGAACCGGAGCTTTACGGAAGTTATTAATACTTGTGATGTAGATACCGCTGATCATTGCTTTAATCTCAGCTTTTACTGGAATTAAATCGTATACATTTTCATCAGCGATAAGGCTTGTAACCTTAGGTCCGATCTTAGCCTTTACTACAGGTACTTTTGCGCGGCGGGCTCTCTTTGGAGTCTGGTCAATTACAATCTGTGGAAGACCGGAATCTTTTAAAGGGAGTCTCTTTTTATCTATTACCAGCATAGTAACCGGAGTAGCGGCGCTAAATAACTGTTCTTTTTGTTCTTGTTGTTCTTTCTGAAGCTTGGAACCTTTGTAATAAAGGAATCCGAGAATGGCGAGTGCAACTAAAAGGATAATTGCAAAAACAATCCATGGGTTCATAATATTCCTCCTATTCTTTCTTTTTTTGATAACACAAATTTCATTCTAACATTATTTACGTTAATTGAAAAGAAAAAATTACGGTTTTATGCTACTTTTTCGTATAAATAAGCTTTTTAAAGCTGGTTACTGCTGGGTAAGCATAATCTTTGATTGTTTTTTTAGTATTGCATCCAGATTAATATAATAATCTGGATGTGATTTGTTACTGTTGAGTTGCCAGCATATCCTCAATAGCTTTCTTAACATGCTCGCCAGCAAATTTCTTCTCAGCCGCCGGAAGGTCAGAAAACTTGAATGGCTTGCCAAAAGAAATTGTTACATGCGAAGGATAAACACGAAGTCCCGGATTATTTTCAAAGATGTCGCGTGTGCCGGTGATGGCAACAGGAACAACAGGTGCTTTGGCTCTTTGTGCCATTTTCAGACTGCCGCCCTTGAATTCTCCAAGTTCGCCGGTTGTACTTCTTGTGCCTTCTGGATAGATGCACATGGAGTACCCTTCTTTTAAATAGTCTACACCTTCAAGAATTGTCTGTAATCCTTTACGCACATCGCTGCGGTCTAAGAACAGACAGTGGATGTGCTTCATCCAGGAAGAAAGTCCGGGAATCTTTCCGAGACTGTCTTTTGCAACGAAGCCTACACCGCCGGGAATAGTAGCACCTGTAACGATGATGTCAAAGTAACTGCTGTGGTTTCCTACAAAGAGTGAAGCTTCATCCGGGATATTTTCCAGTCCATTTACCTCTATGGTAACACCGGATATTTTCAAAAGATGCTTAAATACTTTCTGAACTTGCTCCTGTGCAATGCGAGAAGCTTCCTGTGGATCCGTCTTCTCCAGCTTTTTTAAACGAGCCCGCATTGGGGTCGTAAATATTAAATAGAAAAATACATAAACTGCAATGCAGATAGAACGAAAAGTCATAATTTCCCCCTTTCAAACACACTCTAGCGTCCGTAAAGTTTTGTCACATCATAAAGGCGTTTTGCAACATCGCTTGTAAGAAGTTCCTTCTTCATGCGGTAAGCCCAGTTGCCGTCTGCTTTTCCTGGTGTGTTCATGCGACAGTCACTTCCCTGGCAGAATAAATCCTGAACAGGAATGATCGCAAAACGTGCAGGAGAACCGAAACAGGTGCGGATGAAGTCCCAGCTAACCTGCGAAGCGTCTGTATTCATGTAGCGGCGTACTTTATCGCGGGCTTTCTCAGATGCGGTTGCATACCAGCCTGTAGTTGTGTCGTTGTCGTGAGTTCCTGTATAGCATACGCAGTTATATGGCTGATTATAAGGAAGATAATTGCTGTCTTCGTCCTCAAATGCAAACTGAAGAATCTTCATGCCTGGTAATCCAAACTTGTCGCGTAATGCGCGTACATCATCGGTAATGATACCAAGATCTTCTGCGATAATTGGAGGTTCTTCTCCAAAAGTCTTAATTAATACTTCAAAGAATTCATCCTTTGGTCCGTCAACCCATTTACCATTTAAAGCAGTTTCAGAGTCGGCAGGAATCTCCCAGTAACTTTCTAAACCACGGAAATGATCAATGCGGACGATGTCGCTTAATAAGAACTGTGTTTTGAAACGTTCCATCCACCATTCGTAATTAGTCTTTTTGTGGTATTTCCAGTCATAAAGAGGATTGCCCCATAACTGACCTGTTGCGCTGAAATAGTCTGGTGGTACCCCGGCTACAACAGTAGGGAATCCATCGGAATCTAACTGGAACAGTCTTGGCTCAGCCCATACATCAGCACTATCGCCGGAAACAAAGATAGGAATATCTCCGATTAAAAGAATATCTCGCTCGTTAGCGTAGGCCTTTAACTGGCTCCACTGACGGCAAAATGTCCACTGAAGAAACTTCTCATAAAGAATCTCATCTTCAAACTCACGCTCAATAACAGCTTTCTGAGATTTTGTAGGTTTGCGGTATTTCTTCTCCCACTCTAACCAGTGAGCGCCGCCTTTGGACTTCTTGATTGCCATAAACATTGCATAATCATCAAGCCAGTGTGCGCTCTTACAAAACAGTGCAAGCTCAGATTTTAACGGATTATCCTCTGGAAGTTCTTTAAAGCGGGCAAATGCTTTCTTAAAGAGTTCTTTTTTATATTCTCCTACAGCAGCGAAATCTACTTCCTCGTCTGAAAAGTGAGGAACATTACTTAAATCAGCGTCTGTGAGAAGTCCTTCATCTTTCAGAAGTTCAGGGCTGATTAACAATGGCTGTCCTGCAAAAGAGGAAAAGCACTGATAAGGACTGTTATGTCCGCCAGTAGGTCCAAGCGGAAGAGTCTGCCATAAATGCTGGCCGGATTCCTGTAAGAAATCTACGAAACGGTATGCTTCTGGGCCTAAGTCTCCAATACCAAACTTTCCTGGTAAAGAAGTTGGGTGAACTAAGATACCGGAAAGACGGCGCATTCTTTTTAAAAGTGAAAATTTATCGTTCATACGAACCTCCCTTAAACTAAGTAGTACTGATAAATATTATACTGAATTTTGACAAAAATCGCAATGATTGATGAATGGAATTTGTCAAAGGAAAAGAGACGCCTCCGAAGAGAGGATAACCC
>ADJS01000093.1_pt1 | contig 79470 bp, 85 predicted proteins | sample 268128 | NCBI WGS metagenome assembly ADJS01 (sample SAMN00007486, study PRJNA43253) | human gut metagenome | isolation source: feces sample TS28 | reverse complement strand
TATAGTACAAACCGAGCGCAAAAGCAACCCGCTTGCGGGGTTGCTTTGCCGAGGTGCCGTCTGTTTTCTGCAAAGATCGAACAAACCGGGCGCTAAACAACCGCGTAAGCGCGGTTGTTTAGCTGAGGTGCTGTCATGTCATGTTATCTGTCTGCATTAGTGACAGAGTTTTTCCGGCTCGCGCGATTTCGGTGGGAAATCGGCCGCATGATCCGACGCATATGCCGAGCCCAGCCGTGTGTGCCGATGGAGCGCTACCGCGTCCGGACGAGTTCGCCCTGTGAAGGCATAAAAAATCTGGCTCCGCATTGCGGAGCCGGATTGAAAAGTCGGATGCCGACTATTCGGCTGCGTTCACGCTGAAACGGATCGTGGCCCGCACTTCGCGGTGAAGCTTGGCAACGGCTTCGTACTCGCCGACGGTTTTGATCGGCTCCACGACGATCGCACGGCGGTCGATCTCGACCCCTTTGGCGGCGAGCGCCTCGGCGAGGTCGGCGGAAGTGACAGCACCGAAAATCTTGCCCTCCTCGGCTTTGGCCGTGATCGTGAGGGGAAGGTTGGCGATCTTCTCGGCCAGCGCCTGGGCATCGGCCAGGATCTTGGCGTCCTTGTGAGCACGCTGCCGGAGGTTTTCGGCCAGCACCTTACGGGCGGCTGCCGTAGCGACCCGGGCGTAGCCCTGGGGGATCAGGTAGTTGTTCGCGTAACCGGGCTTTACGTTCACGATATCGTTCGCGTAGCCCAGGTTCTCCATATCTTTGATCAGAATGACTTCCATGTTCTCTCCTCCACTTTATTATTTCATGCAATCGGTTACGAAGGGCAGGATGGCCAGATGGCGGGCACGCTTGACGGCCTGGGCCACCTTCTTCTGGAACTTCTGGGAGGTGCCTGTCAGACGGCGGGGCAGAATCTTGCCCTGCTCGTTGAGGAACTTCTTGAGGAACTCCCCGTCCTTGTAGTCCACGTATTTGATGCCGAGCTTCTTGAACCGGCAGTACTTCTTTTTCTTGACATCCACCGAAACGGGGTTCAGGTAACGGATTTCGGATTGTGCGTTGTTCTCTGCCATGGTTTAGTCCTCCTGCTTGTTAGAAAGTTTTGCACGACGTTTCTGCGAGTACTCGACAGCGTACTTGTCCTGCTTGAAAGTTAAGAAACGGATCACCCGCTCGTCGCGGCGATACTGCGTTTCGAGCTTGCCCACGATGGGGCCTTCGCCCGTGAACTCTACCAGGAAGTAGAAACCGGTGGTCTTTTTCTGAATCGGGTATGCGAGCTTGCGAAGGCCCCACGACTCCCTGTTCACAATCTGACCGCCGTTTTCGGTGATGACACCCTGGAATTTGTCTGCCACCTCCTGCACCTGGGCTTCGGAGAGAACCGGCGTGACAATGAAAACGGTTTCGTAATTGTTCATGATGGTTTATACATTAAGTTTAATCCCGTCGAAACGGGTTGCAAATATACGAATAAAATCTGAACAAACAATCTTGAGAGCAGCTTTTTGCGCTTTTACAGTCCGGTGCGCCATGCGGGATTTTGGACGGGCGGCTTTTTTTACTATCTTTATATTCCTGTTTCGATGAAACGGAAAAGCGTAATTCATTTCCGGATCGCATGTCGCGGGGAGGGATGTTGGATGGTATGGGCTCAGGCTCCGCTGTCACCTCGCTCCCGGATGCTGTGGAACGACGCCCTTTATGGGCCGTAAGTTCCCGTGATCGGCGGTTCGAGACGGAATTTTCGGCACCACGCTTTTTTTAATTGAACCGCCGGGGTGCGGGCGGTGTAACCCAAATATATCTCTGTATGGAACAAAGTTTCCCTTTGTCCGGCCCGACTGCTCCGCTGAAAGGGGTGCGGATCAGACAGAACCTCGCGGCGCTTCTATTCGTCCTGTCTTTGCTGTTGAACCTTATCCGGGCGTTTGCACCCTATGCATTGGATCTGCAGTGGGGCGGGCCGCTGTTATCGGGACTGGGCGTTTTGCTGCTCCTGCCGCTTGCGGCTAACGATGCCACGCGACGGGCAGTGACGGTTGCGGGTGCGTGGTGTGCGTTGTCCGTACTGTTTTATGCAATTCTCCCCGGGCTCTTTTCCAGTGCTTCCGATTTGGAATCTTTCGGTCGCTACCATACAGCGTTGAGCCTGTTCGGGTCGATCGGCCCGCTCGTGTGGATTTGGAGCCTGGCGACGATCCTGCGCGCCAACCTGCTGGAAACCTCTCAGCGAAGCTGGATCGGGGTGCTGATCGTCACGCTGGCCGGTGGGTGGATTCATGCAGCCACATTTATTTATGTCAATGCCTTTGACGTCGGTGTCCTATGGAATGCAAACTGGATCAGCATTTTGACCGGGGCGATCAATCAGATTCTCGCGATGATTGCATGGGTCGTATTGGCCCGTTGCGCCGCATTCTCGGGCGGGCGCGTGGCCGGTCGCGTTCAGCGGGGTGCCTGCAATCCGCTGAACCGTTATGTGGTCGGCGCGTTGGTCGCGGCGCTCGTGACGACGTTGGCCCTGTGGGCCTATTATCGTTATGCGGTTCCCGAACTGCGGGAACTGCTCGACTGGAAATTCATGCGACTGCTTTGACGGGTTTGCGATAACGATTAAAGATTCGGAAAAATGAAAAATGGATTAATATGGTTTTGGAACCTCGACAGACGGATTTGGGGCGACAAATTGGAAACGAACCGTTATTTTGCGACGCTTTCCGTTCTCTGCGCGGCGTTGGCAGGAGCGTGTGCTGGCGGCGGTCAGGTGTTGAGCGCTTGGTTCCGTTGGGACCTGGCGGTCAGCAATGTGGCTGTGATCGGTCTGTCGATTTTTATCTGGGGCCTGAATGTGGCCGAGTCGATCATCGCATCGAAAGGCTTTGCGATCCCCGTGTGGCGTTCTCTCCTGCTGCTCGTGACGCTGCTTGCTGCGACAGCGATCGGTTATGCGGGCGCAGTGGTGGTGCTGTTTCTTATTCTTATCGTGCTTGTGTTGTTCGTGGTGGCCGGGGGTATCGGCGCAATGGGAGGTGCGGCGAGCGGCAGCAGCAGTTCGTCCAACGATGAACAGGAGGAGTACATTCACAACGAATACGGCGGAAAGGTGACCTTGAAAGAGGGATTCGGCGGTAAAATGCACGGTTCCGACGGACGCACCTACGAACGTACGGGAGGGGGATATGTACGCGAAAGCGACGATTGAGTCCGGCTGCTCCGGGTTCCTTTAGCCGATAATGAACGGCCCGGAATTGTTGTTCCGGGCCGTTTCGTTCCGAATATAAGCCGATTATTTCAATCCGTCGATCACCGTCGAGATGCGTTCCATCACCTCGTCCATCGTGCCTACGCCATTGACGGCGGCGTACTTGCCCTGTGCTGCATAGTGGTCGGCCACGACGGCGGTTTGGCGGCGGTAGGTTTCGATGCGGTCGCGGATCACCTCCTCCGAGGCGTCGTCGGCCCGGCCGGAGTCCCTGCCCCGCAGCAGAATGCGCTCGACGAGCGTCTCTTCGGGCACGTCCATGTAGATCATCCGATCTACCGCCAGACCGTGACCGGCGAGGATTTTGTCGAACGCCTCGGCCTGAGCCTGGGTGCGGGGAAACCCGTCGAAGATATTGCCGCACCCCTCGCGGTGGCTCTCCATGTAGTCGGCGATGATCCCCACGACGAGTTCGTCGGGCGCGAGTTGTCCCGTTTTGATGTAATGTTCCATGCTGCGACCCATCTCGGTGCCCCGGGCGATCTCGTTGCGGATGACCTCGCCGGTTGAGATGTGGTTGAGCCGGTATTTCTCTTTCAGGCGCTGTGCCTGCGTCCCCTTGCCGCATCCGGGGGCGCCGAACAATACGATATTGAGCATAGCAGGTTGTTTGATTGTAATACAAAATTACATTTAATTTTGAATAAAAGGGAGGGAATCCCTACTTTTGTGCAAATTGATCGCATGAATATGACGGAAAAAAAACATACGCCGCTCGCCTCGCTGGGGCAGTTCGGCCTGATCGATCGCCTTGTCGGGAACTTCGACCCGCAGAACGCCTCCACCCTCACGGGTGCCGGCGACGATGCAGCCGTCGTGATGCCGCCCGACGGCGAAGCCGTGCTCTGCACGACGGATCTGCTGCTGGAGGGGGTGGATTTCGATCTGACCTACTTCCCGCTGAAACATCTGGGTTACAAGGCCGTAACTGTCGGGGTGAGCGACGTGCTGGCGATGAACGCGCGTCCGCGTCAGTTCATGCTCTCGCTGGGGGTTTCGTCGAAATTCTCGGTCGAGGCGCTCGAGGCGCTTTACGAAGGGGTCGCCTTCGCCTGCCGGGAACTGGAGGTCGATCTGGTCGGGGGCGACACGCGGGCTTCCGTCACGGGGCTCGTGCTCGGAACGACGGCCATCGGCTATGCGCCCCGCGAAAAGGTGGTGCGGCGCAGCGGCGCACAGCTCAACGACCTCGTCTGCATCACGGGCAACCTGGGGGCGGCTTATATGGGCATGCGCCTGCTCGAGCGTGAGAAGCGCGTGTTGGAGGGGGTGGAGGATCCCCGGCCGCAGTTCGAGGGGTATGAATACCTGCTCGAAAAATACCTCAGACCGCGTGCGCGGCTCGACATCGTGGAGGCGCTTGCCGAAGAGGGGATTGTGCCGACGGCGATGATCGACCTCTCGGACGGGCTGGCCAGCGACGCATTGCAGCTCTGCAAATCCTCCGGCTGCGGGGTCCGCATCTACCTCGACCGCATCCCCATTGCACGGCAGACCAGCGCGTTGGCCGAGGAGCTCCATATCGATCCCGTCGTGGCGGCGCTCAATGGCGGCGAGGATCACGAGCTGCTTTTCACCGTGCCGCTCTCCCGGCAGGAGCAGGTGATGCGCATGGGGGGCATCGACGTAATCGGCCACGTGACGGCCGAGACGACCGGCGCTTTCCTGGTCACCCCCGACGGCAGTGAAATCCGGCTGAAAGCACAGGGATTCGTCGGTCAGACGGAATAAGCGGCACCCGGAAGAAAGAGAGCGGTTTGTGAGCGCTCCTGCTGTGTCCGAGTTCATGCCACCCTTTTTGTAAAGGGCTGTCTGTAGAGGTTCACCTGCCAAATGCTGTCCGGAAAAGTCGAAGCTTGGCTGTGGGGCGGAGAAGATGAAAAAGAGGACGCGTAGGCGTCCTCTTTGTTACTGCGCGAAGCTGCTTGTCAGGCTGCTTGCGGGGTTTCTTTTCTGTTGAGCATCACATTGACAAAGAGCAGAATGGTCAGCAGGGCGATGAGCCACAGTCCCCAACCCCAGGCCAGATGGCGCAGGTCGAGCAGGGTGACGACCATGAAGAACGTCTGCACTGCACTGCCGATCAGGCGGATCAGCCCCTTGGTCTTTTCTTTCGTCTTGTCGAATACGACCGGAACGGCGAGCAGGATGAAGAGCGCGCTGACGATGATATTGACCCACATGTAGAATCCCACCAGACTGCTGGTTCCGAAACTCAGGATGCCGTACATGCTCAGGCCGAATCCGCGTGGGCCGCTCAGGATGGGCGCGGTGCAGAGCAGGAGCAGGAGGATCGCGCCGGCATAATAGGTTTGAAGCGATTTTTTTGCCAGAAATTCATTCATACTGTGTTGGTTTAGGAGTTGGTTTCGTGTCAAAAGTCTGTCCGCGCAAGACTACGGGGAGCGGGTTTTACCCACAGAAACAAATATAGGAAAATATTTCGATAAAACCCAATCTTTTGTCGGACAGAACCAATTGTTTGCGTCGCGCTCGCATGAGCGGCCGCGGAGAAGTGCGGTGCGACGGCTTCGGATGCGCTTCCGGATCGGGGTTGGAGCGAGTATGTGGTGATGCTGACCTGTTCGGATCGTTGTGCGGCTGTTGAAACGGCCCGTTCCTGTTCAGATCGATCGACAATCGTTGCAAACCCCTCGGCACGGATTGGCCTTCTGTGCAGGCGAAATCTGCATGGGTAGGAGGGGCATGGAGTGTGGTTTCTGCCCGGCGGACAAGACAGAGGATTGACTTGCGTGGGGAGGGGAGAGTCCCGCACAATAAAAAACCCGCCTTTTGGCGGGTTTGAGTTATTGCGAAACGGGGTTTAGAGCGCGTTTACATGCAGCTGAAGTGCGCTCTTGAGGTTACCGGCCTTGTTCTTGTGGATGATGTTGTGCTTGGCCAACTTGTCCAGCATGGCGGTAACTTTCGGCAGCAGGGTCTCGGCAGCGCTCTTTTCCGACGTGTTGCGCAGCGCCTTCACGGCATTGCGGGCTGTCTTGTGATAAAGCCGGTTATGGGCACGCTTGGTGATCGTCTGGCGAATCCTTTTCTTGGATGACTTATGGTTTGCCATAATTCGTAGTTTTTATTTTACTCTTTTTGCGTTTTCCTGTTTCGGGCGGCTTCGCCGCCGTAGGGGTCAGCCGTAGCTGCCGCGGGATAGACGTGTGAGTCCGCTCCCTTTCCGTTGTCAACCCGTAAGCCGCTCTGTCGGTAACGTGGGGGATTCTGCCATGCGTCGCGTTCCGTTGCAGCTTGCGCCTTTGCGGAACTTACGGCCGACCGGCCCCGAACTCGCTTCCCGACCGGGATGCTTTCGTGTAGCCCATAGCAGAATCGAACTGCTCTTTCAAGAATGAAAATCTTGCGTCCTAACCGATAGACGAATGGGCCTCCTGGCGCTATCGACTTTCGTCCGTAAACTCAAAAATCGAGCCTGTGGGGGAAAGCTTTAGCGGTGCAAAGGTAAATAAAAAAGTGACTTCCGCAAAAAAACGGACGGAAAATTTATCGCGACCCCGGCTTTTCTTTCCGTCCTTCATATTTTGCGCTGTGCGGGCGGAATCGATTGGGTGGCATCCGGTCGGTTCCGTCCGATTCCCGGCCTATTATATATAAGGTATGGACGCGAATCGGCGCACCAACAGTCCGTCCGGTCTTTTGTCGGGCTCCATCCCTGAGCCCGACGGGGAGCCTGTCTGCACGAAATGGGAAGTTGCCCGGAAGTAGGGCAGGTTCGTTTTATGGAGAAAGTCGAAAAAAAACAGGCGTATTCGATGGATGTTTACAAAAATATTTCTATATTTGCACTCCGAAACCGTGAGTGGTTTCGGTATTGTTCGGGGTGTAGCTCAGCCCGGTTTAGAGTACGCGTCTGGGGGGCGTGTGGTCGCAAGTTCGAATCTTGTCACCCCGACTAAATGAAAGCCTTGATAATCAAATGATTGTCGAGGCTTTTTATTTTGATGGTATGTCCATTTTCGGGCGGTTTACATGGTTTTTTAGCACTTTGTGTAAACCGTGGTGTAAACCGAAAACCCTATGGATGCCACCATTTCGTAATCTGTTTTAAGAGCAAAACACTTGCAAACGGAGAACACCCGCTAATGCTCCGAATAACGAAAGACCGTAAACGCTCTATGAAAAGTTTGGGTTTATCCGTTCATCCTGACCATTGGGATTTTAACAAAAACGAACCGAAACTCAAATGTCCCAATCGTACTCTTATTAATCAGGTCATTATCAAGTCTAAACTCGATTGGCAAAAGAAACTACTTGAAAAACAAGCTAACGAAGAAGAATTTACCTCCGATTCACTTATTAAAGAGAGGAACGAAGAAAAGCAAATCAAAGCCCAAACTCGATGATTTCTACAAAAGCCTTATAAGCGGCCTCAGAACCTCTGAATTATCGGGAATAGTTATGCCTACCTAAACTCTTACAACTCGCTCAAAGCGTTTAACAAGGGTAAGAAATTGATATACACATTCAGCCATGTAAATCTGAATTTCCTAAAAGATACGAGGAATGGATGAGAGGGAAAGCATGTAAAGAAACAACTATAAGTTACCAGTTCCGTACACTCCGAGCGACGTATAACAAAGCAGTCGAAGCCCGTATAGTCAGCCCAGATAAAAATCCGTTTCACGATTTCAAGGTTGGCAAGTTTAATACGAAAACACCCAAGCGGGCATTGACGAAAGACGAGGTAATGAAGATTATCGAGGCCGATATTTCGGATGCGACAACGATACGCCAATTTACCCACGACATTTTTACCTTTTTGTATTTATGCGGTGGAATATCGTTTGTTTACATAGCCAACTTGACAATCCCTTTTTTATCAAATTTATATGTAACTTTAGAGTCAATGTTATATGCCTAAAGCCGAGCGCATACAACTTTTAAATGAAATTTTGAATCGGACGGCCTTTTCGGACAATACATTCGACCACCAATTCATAGAAGAACTGAAAGTGACTTATTTTTTATATATTGAGGCTTTAACGACTATCGGTTATCGCAAAATTGCCGAATTGAGGTTTGTCGGGGAATATCTTCATTTTTATACCCCTTGAAATTTATGTCATTCGAAAAAGGAGATTGCATAAACATTTAAAATAATAGTGATATGGAAGGAGCTATTAATTTTTTTCATGATGTAATAAATTATCATTCAGAGAAGATTGATGAACATAATGCAAGATTGTTGTTCGAGAAAGATCTTGTTCATAATGGTTGGACTATAAATAAAGAGATGAAATTATATTTTCACACAACCATATATAAATATGATTACAACGCTTTTTTTTCAGTTTGAAATGCAAGACAGGAACAATTTAGCAAGGTCATTTGAGATTTATGCTAGATATAACTCTAAAACTTGGGAAGAAGCGTTCATGGATTTAGAGAAACGGTCAGAATTTAATTTCCCTGATTGGGAAGAATATGACAAAGAAAGCGACAGACTTATTACTCTTATAAAAGACCGACAGAGTAAATTAGGCCGTTATCATTCTTTAAAATATAATATTAAAGGTTATCTCAATGAGGTATCTGCCTTACATGAATACTCAGAGCAATATGCTATTCATATGAATATTCACTTACATGTTCCTTATCATGAATAATATGTTCCAACATACAGAGGTGCAGATGTTAAGGGAGCGTGTATTGAATTAAATTACATTCAAGATATTTTTGCGATCCGAATTCGTATGAGTCTCCAATTTTAATTCGGCTCTCACTCTCTTATTAGATATAGCCCCGAAGGGGCTTTTGACCTGAAAATCCTATGTTTGTCTGGAAACGGAAACAAGGGTTCGGTCGCTGCGCTCCCTCACATCCACGTAGGAGAGATTGCGTGCGCCAATTCAAAACTGGAGTAACATTCAGCTACCCGAATAAAGTAGGTTCACTTTCATATTTGGGTGGGATGGGCTGGATGATTTCTCCGTTCAACTTATTGTTGTCAGGGTCTTTATGTCTTGCAACCCCGTCACGGCATCAACTTCCCCATTGTTTGAAATGGAATAAAGCGCCTTGTTTTTCAATCTGTTCTCGCAGAGATAAAACCCATTCTTGTTTCATTCTCCGTGCTTTGGATATGTCGTTGGCAGGGCCTTTCTCCCCGCCGACAATAACCTAATGTATGCTTGTCAGGTCGATTTCTCCCAAATCTTCTAAAAGCGGTTCGCAGGACAGAAACCTTATCGGAGCATTTAGATTACGCAGAATATCTATGCGTTTCTTCGCCAGATTATTTTCCACCGTCACACCCACCCACAGATTTTTCGGAATCGGCCTCGATGCAAAATATTCTCCCATTCGTTCCACGCGTTTCGTCAGAAATTGAAATGTGTGTACACTCGATTTGACGACATCCATTACCCTGTCGATAAAATCAAAAGGAACTCCGTCATGGAACAGGTCGCTCATTGAACAGACGAAAATAAGTTTGGGAGTACGCCACCGCCTCGGCTCCAATAGGTACTTTGGGTGCAGAGTGAGGTTGAATCCGTTTATATATTTCACCCGCCTCGTCCTGCCTGCTGCAATGGTACACTCGCTTTGGCATAGCAATATCTACATGCCTCCGATATGGGTGTGCATCCCGTTACTGGATTCCACGTTTCCTCTGTCCATGATATTGAGGTAGGCATAACTTATTTCTTGACGCTCAATATTTGCATCATTGTATTATATCCTTTATCAGTCAATCGCCAACAAGATAGAGTGTGTCCTTTTTCAGTCTTGTCAATATAAACCTCAAGAAGTCCCAAGGCTATAAATTGAATTTTAATAGTATCTATATAACTATTCAACTTTAATATCAACTCCCTGTTTGTCAGGGGTTAATTGTGGCGAGGTAGGCTATTCCTAACATACAGCCGTACATGAGTCGGTTAATATTAGAATTTGCTCTGAGTACAAAGATATACAGATTTATTTGACATAAGACGTTAATTATCAATTTTTTGTATCGAAGTTCACTTTCCGACAAAAGTGAAAGAAGTATCGGACTCATTAAGAGATACATGGACAAAAAAGCCCCCGAAAAAACATTGTTTTCGAGGGCTTTTGATGTTTTGTAGATATGTCCATTTTAGAAATGAACCTATTGTTTTTGATCAATCGGCGTAGCGTCGATTGACGGGTTTGACGTGTATCTCGATACGTCTGTCGTCCAAGATTCGGCGGACGGCTTTCCATAGGGGAAGTTTTTCTACTCCGGCCAGCTTCATGGCTTCGACTATCATTGTATTCTCGACTAAATGAAGATAGTCTTCTTCCCGAAGTTCGACGTATTTATGAAGGTCTTTTTTGAGTTTCGCCATAGGTCGTAGATTGTTGGATTGTTATTTTTCACCGAAATCAGCAGGGGTTTCGCCCCACATAGAATTGTTCCAGTGACGCACTTCGATTTTGTCGATTTCGGAGGCCATCGCTTTGAGAAAAACTTCCGCTTTTTTGATGGCAGCGTTTCTTTTACGTGAGGCCGTTCGTTTCTCGTTAAACCACGTCAAGGCAGTGAGACTATCGGTGTAAATGATTGCCGGACTGAAACGATGTTCGATGATGTATTTTGCGGCTTCGACAACGCCTAAAAACTCACCGATATTGATGGTTTGGTTTCCAATATTCTGTTCAAAGAGGAGTTCGCCGGTGGCCAAATCAACGGCTCTGTACCGGGTAACTCCTCTTTTCATAGAATGTGCCCCATCAGTGGCTATTCCACATTCCGGACGCATCACAAACCGGGAATGGTCGGTGTACAGAATCCGTCGTCGGCCATTCTCCGCAGAAGTCTTGCGGCAGCGGATTTGAAGCTGTTGATTACGCCTTCCAAGTTTTCAATGTCGGTACGGCGTTGTAACAGGGAGACAACTCCCGATACTGTCTTGCTGGAGTATGAATTACCTCTCAGCGGATCGAAGTAAACGGTTTTGTTTCCGAAGTTGACGGTTACCCGGTAGGTTTCACCCGGAATCACCAGTGTGTCGATTGTGGCCTTGAAAAGAAGCGGCGTGGCCGCTACTACGACAAAACCGTTGCGTGAGTGCATTGCCTTGAGTTCGACCGAATACAATACGTTCGGCAGGACTTTCCCTTTCAGGTCTTCTGACAATACACAAATCTTTTTCTTGTAAGGTGAATCCTCACGTACTCCTCGCAGTTGCTTGGTTTTTGAATGGCGCGACACGAATCCGATGATCTCGCCGGTTCTTTCCGAGGTCGCAAATTTTAATTGCGTTCGCTCTGATATCATACTCCGTTCTCATATTATTCCAATCTGGTTTTACGGTCAATTAACAAAATGTAAATCAGTCATTATTAGTAATAATCATAGCGCAAATTTATATTTTCATTTTGGAGTAAACAAATAAATTTGCGAGTATTTTTATGCAAGCAAACCAGCTATTTACAGAGAGAAATAGAGACAGTTACCATAGTCTTTCATCCTCGGAAAAATGGCTGAAACGTTCGTCAGTAGTGGATGTTGAGTGGTTACCGTGACATTTCCAGTACCGATAGACTCTTTCACCTTTCCCTATACGGAAATAAATATCGTCAGCATTGATGTACTGCACTCCTTGCTCGGTGGCCGGATTGATCCATGTGGCAGAATTTTCTATCCGAGGGTTCTTCCCGATGTATAACTTCTGCTTTTCGGTGCCGAAAATGAAGATGTTCTGCATCCGCACGTCATCGTCCACATCGAACCGTCGGGCGTATGCTGCAAAGTCGTAGATATCGGTTTGAAGCAGACTTCCTCCGAAATAGGATGCCGCACTGTCTTTCAGTTTACAGAATGCCTGATTCAACGGCTGTCGAAGTCGGATTTCGTTCAGACGCTCCATCGTGACTGCATCATTGGTGACGTACACTACCCGGAATCCGTTTCGGGTGGTGTCGCATACTTCGAGATGCCTGACGACTTCCCTTGTGCGGTTGATGCTGTCGTCTATCGGGTCTCGTAGGTGGATGCAATCTTTCAGCAGTCCGATACAGATGATAAGTATCAGGAGCATCCACGGAAGGAGCCGGAAGCCTATCCGCCACCGGATTTCCCGTTCGGTCTGTCGTTTTAACTCTTCTTCTGTCATGGTGCAATTGGATTAAAGGTGTTTCGGAAGGATCAGCAATCCCCGTTTGTTGAGTTCTGCACGGAGCATTTTCACTAATTGCTCCAAGGTATTCACTTCCTGTCTTTCGCCGGCCTTGCGATGAAATAGCGGGGCGAAATAGAGCTTGTGATCGTCCTTGGTTGGATACGAGAGGCCGCCGAGGCAGGCTTTGTCCGTCCGTATCTGGAACAGTCCGTTGACCAGTTTACACTGTTTGGAGGACGGTACCGTGATTGCGTATTCGGGAAGTGCCTCGGCCACCATTTTCAGGATAGGTCGGATGACTTCATCCGCATAATTCGGTACTGAAATAGGCAATCTCGGTACGGGTTGCATATCCGCCTCGGCACGTTCGATTGTGTCGAGCTGCTCGGAGACTTTCGCATCGCGTTGAAAGTAGCTGCTTAACAGTTCTTCTATTGTCATAACGTTGCTTTTAATGGTTCGTGTAAATAAAGAATAATGGTTCGGACGAGGGAACCGGTGCAAGCCGCCCTGTTATTTTTACGCGGCAGCTTCGTCGATGTGCTGTTGAGCATCCTCAATGGAAGAGATAGCTTCGTCGATGGCATCGATGGCGTCGGTCATGCGGGAGCCGTTGTCCGATGATTGGAGGCTTTCGGGCATATTGTCGTAGGCATCCTGTTCGTCGTCCTTGATGTCGTTCAGTGATGCAATGATTTCGTCAAGGGAATCTTTCACATCTTCGAGTTGTTTTCGTCTGTCTTTGTTCATGATTGATTTGGATTATTGGTATTTGTCAAACCGGACCGCATTGTTCCCCGAAGGCACCGGCCGGAAGTTCCCATTGTTCGTCATCCGGAAGAATGACGGGCAGTATATAGAGCCTACATGTGGCTATTGTTTTCCATGCTTCGGTAATGTGATGATACGGAGTGCCGGTTCGGATGAAGGACATGATGTCGCATTTCCGTTTGATGGTACATCCGAATTGTTGTTCCAACTGGGCGATTTCCTGAATGCGTTCCGGGCTGATTGCGGAAGCACTGGCGAATTGGTTCTTGTTGCCGAAGATGCAGAATAGGCAGGAACAGCGGCTCCATCCCATGTAATAACATGGATGCACCCGTATCCGGTAACGTTTGATGATTTCCCAGACCTGTGCTTCCGTCCAGTCACGGATGGGGCGATGACGGTCAACGTGGCGGTGATGTTTCCCGGTCCGGCAGTCCGCCCTGTCAGGTTCCCAGATGGCATATTTTGCCCGTTGGGGACTTTCTTCACCCCGCTCTCCCGACAGAATAAGTATTCGGGTGTTATTGAAGCGGGACTGATTGACAATGGCGGCGGAACAGACATCGATTTTCAAGTAGCTGGAACACCATCTGGTGCGAAGGTCTGCGGCAGCTTGCGGGAATCGTAACCGAGTATTCGGTTTGCCGCGAGTGCCTCCGGAACGTCCGATAGTGCCGTCCGGCAATTCGTAGCAGTTGGGGGCAGTCAGTCTGTTTTCCCGCATCATTTCCCGATAGAAACCGCCTTCTTTCCACTGAAAGTATATCTTAACCCCGAAGGCATGGGCGAACCGCCGGCAATAGTCGGGCGTCACTTCCCAGTCGAAAAAGTTACGTTCCCGTCCGTCGATGTCCTGATGCCACAGCTCGATTTTTTCACGGGGAATGCCGTGGTCAAGCAGGTACAGAAAAGTGGCGGTAGAATCTTTGCCGCCACTGAAACTTACGATGTATCGGTCGTAATCCTGAATGTTGAATTGTGCCATTTCGTATATTTGGTATTGAGTGAACGGTATTGTGATATTAGGGCGGGCAATAACCCGATGCCGGGACGGAACATACGATGTCTCCGGTTTTGCAGGAGAAGATGGTTACGCTTACTCCGACTTGCTCTCGTGCGGCTTTCTTTGCATCCCGCAAGCGGACGAAGGAGAGCCGATGTCCGTACCATTTGTCGCTGAACCAATAGTTCGTGGTTGTGAGTTTTGAGGTTGTGATACGGGTACCGGCATCTGTTCGGGAGGCAAGTAGGAGCTCTGCCGCGTTCCGGAGAAAGTCCGGCCAGTCATGATACGGCATTTTCGACCGCCAGAGGTGATCTTTGAGTATCAAAGGTTGAATACAGGCTTCTTTTCCGGTATGGTAGCCTAAAATATCTGCATAAGGGATTTGGATGATGCCGTCCGATAATGCAGGAATACAAACACCGCCATTACGACCGGTCGGCTCGAATTTGCCCCAAACGGATTTCACTTGTCGTACCACGATTTCCGGCATGCCGGTTTCGTCTGTTCTGTCGTGCAACAATACCGAGGCGGAATGGCGGAATTTCTTCGCTAATGATTTCGATATGAACATGGTATTTTCTGTGTTAATCGCTCATTTGTATGAATCGGACATAGTCTTCGCTATCGTTGAAGCACTCATCGTTGATGCGCTCGGCCAATTCGTCGAGCGTCAGGCGTTCGACTTCGTATTCGGTTTCGTCGTCTTCGTCTGTAGTGCTGCGAGAAGGTCCGTTTCGCCATGCTTCGAGCAGTTGTGCATCGGAAATGTTGCGATCCAGATGGCAACAATTCCAGATGAAAGCATAAAACTGCTCTTTACCGGAGAGGGAAAGTAGGTCATCCGTCGTTGCGGAACGGAGAAGATTATCTGTAAACTCCTGCACATCGTCTTCGTGAATATCCTGTACACCGATGTGCCATGAAGTGTCCGTATGGTCTTGCCGCACGTATTTTACCTGAAGCAGCATATTTCGACGATAGTCAGCCGGAGCATCCCCGAACATTCTGCGCACCTCCGCGATAACGTCATCAGTCAGGCGAACGAAATCGCCGTTTCGGAAAGGAGGAAGAGCGTACTCTTTAGAAGGTAGGTTTTGTTCCGCACAAAGTTCCTTGTACCGGTTCCAGACGGTTATAAGCCAATCTATGTTGATTTCCCAAAGCTCGCGGTCTGTTTCCCGGACATCCGTATTCGGGCGCTGGAGCGTACAAGTACCGTCCGCGTGATAGTCGATCAGGTTGTACCTGACATAGCAGGGATAGCCGTCTTCTCCTTCTTCTTCCACGAATACGATGTGAGGCAACCATCCGTCGGGACGGTCGGTTATGTGGCAGAGAGAATCTATGATGTTTTGCGATAATTTCCGTTCTTGTTCTTGTGGTGTCATAAATCGATTTGAAAAGTTATTATGATATGTAAGTAGCTGGAAAATCAACATCCTCTTCCTTGAAGTCGGTTTGATTTTCTTTGTTGTATTCTTCAATCACAGATGACGGGATGTATGTTTCGCCATCAATGTCGAAGCTGTGCTTTTTGAGAAGCCGATTCAAGGCCGTGTGGTCTCCCTGAATGATTTTCTCGATGTCGTCTTTGGTCCCATGTACGGTTATGCCCAATCGCATCCAAATCGTACTTTCCGTTTGGGGTGTTTCGGCAGTTTTCGGAAGGATGTGATAATCGCCCCACAAATGGGCATCCGATACGCCTTGCACGTAGGCGTTGTATTCCGCTTTTGTAGGGAATTCAATGTCCTGAACTACACCGCCGTTGTCCATCAACCATTCAGTGGACGGAAGTTGGCCGGTTTCGTTATAGTATTTGATGGCATCGCCACCGAAGATGATTGTTGCTTTTATCATTGTTCTGGGTGTTTAGACAAGTAATCTTGGATGGATTCGTAGCGATTCGGTATGGTTGCGTTCTCATTGAACCCGTTCAGACAATGCAGCAGGGCCTTTTCCATGCTGACGTATCGTCGTAAAAAGCACTGTATGTTATCCAGACAGTAGGCTTCTACGACATATCTGAACGGGGCGACTCTCGGCCTGTCTTCCTTGCGAAGTTCTACATACCATCCGAAATCAAGTTGCAAGCGAAAGCCGTCCGACTCTCCGTTTTTCATCAGACGTTCTTCGTCCAAAAGCCGTCGTACAAGTGCGACGTCGAGTTGGCGGTTCGCATGCCGTTTGAAGTGGAGTATTTTGCCGGACGGCAGGTTATAGATCCTGCTGGCCAGCTCCGTGATGGAAAGTTTCTCCGGACCGGTATCCGGAGATATCTCCCGATCGAGGATTTCGCAATCACTTGAATGGAATACGGCGTAGTATGCGACTCCCGCCTCGTTGCGGTAACACAGGCCGTCGTACCCTTGGTCGATCCACTTCTGCTTGTCAATCACCATATTGTCGGCCTTCTTCATCCACTCCTCTTCGGACCGTACGACATAGGGGGTCCGCAGGGTGATACGGGCCCGGATCAGCGTGGGCTTTTCGCCCGGATGCAATCCTCCACGACCCTCGGCCCGGGCGAACTCCTCGGCCACAATACGGCTATCGGTAAAGTAAATGACACGGTCGCCGGCCGTGGAGAATCGCACGCTGGAATCGGGCGTGCCGTGATAAACCGGTTCGATAATATCCTCATAGTACGGAATACCTTGGCCCACAGCAGCCTTTTCAAGTTCACTCCACCATGTATCGTCCTGATCGTCATTCTGAAAGTCTATCGGCTGGCCGACAGGAATGCGCCACGATGCCCGTGTCGCGGCATCGGCCTCATCGACGATATGTTGCATTTGGGCGTCGGTCGTATCCTTCGTGCAGAACGGACAGGAAAACCCTTCCAGCTCCTGACGACTGATATAGCTGTTGCCGCAGCGAAATTCACGAGTGTAGAAATCTTCTTCGACAATCTCGAAGCTCAGCCCCTCGACGAGCAGCACCGTGGTGCCGTTGTCGTTGTGGAGCATGGTGCGTTTTCCCATGTGCTGGTCGCGGATCTCGGCCCAGTTCGGCAGGTCGTCGCGCTCGATACTCCAGACCCCGCGGCAGTCTTTCGGCAGTGCATTGTATTCTGAAAGCGTGATTTTTATCATGGTAAAGTTTTTTACATTAAACACTGTTTCTGGTATTGCAGGCAGAATCGATACAGTGGGCTTTCCTGCCCATGGTCCTCCTGATGGCAGGTTGCGAACTCCTCGCTCAGTGCCGACAACAGCTTCGGATCGCTGCCTCCCCGCAGGAGCGAGCGCAACGGCCCTTCCGGCAGGTTATCTGCCGAGGCGTCGAACGTCTCGTCGCCCTGGCCGTACCAGTCAGAGAACATCTCCACGAGGGCCGAGCCGATCACATGGAAAATGTTGATGTGCATTTGTTCCTTATAGGCATTCTGCGAGCAGTCGTCTTCACGGATGAAATACTCGGCTATGGTTTCGTAGTCGATCCAGTAAATGATCTCTTTTTCGAAGACACTTCCGCCCTTGTACAAGGCGATGCAATCGGAATCCCGCCGCTCGTCTTCGTCGAAGGCGTCGGCATCGAAACGCATGGTCAGGCCGAACGGTTCGAGAAACGGCCGGGCCTGTGCAGAGAGAACGGCATCGTTCCACTCGCGTAATTGTTGAATGATAGCTGTTTTATCCATTTTCTGAAAGCATTTTAGTCGTTCAGTCCGCAGATTTCGGTGTCGGTAATCGTGATGCCGCTGCCTTCCGGCGCGATAAACCCGTAATCCACTTCGTTAATGAGATTCTGCACCTCTTCGTCGGAGATGGCGTCCGCCTTGGGATTTTCAATGTCGAGACGAACCGTTACATAGATCGCTATTGTTGCCATATAAATCTCTTAGTGTGAGTTAAATTTTATATTTTTGCATCCTCAAATCGTTTTTTTATGCAGGTAGTGAAAATCATATTTCGCGGTGTGGGACAAGTCATGTTCCAGAACAACGCCCTGTCGGGCTTACTGATGCTCGCAGGCATCGCCGTCGGAGACTGGCGTGCGGCCCTGCTGGCCCTTGCCGGAAATATCGTCGGAAACGCAACGGCCTTGTTGTGCCGTTATTCTCAGCAAGACATTCGTGACGGCCTCTACGGCTTCAACGGCACGCTGGTCGGCATCGCTGCCGGTGTGTTTTTCAGCTTCGGATGGTCCAGTATGCTACTTCTGGTCGCAGGTTCGATGATCTCGACATGGCTCGCGCATCTTTTTCAGCTTATTCGCAAACCGGGCTATACCGCGCCGTTCATCGTGGCCACATGGCTGCTGCTGGGAACCGCCCAGATGTTCCCGTCATTGAGGCTGACGGGTGCAGAAGCGATCCCCGCAACAACCCCGCAGTGGTTGCAGGCATTCTCATTCAACGTAGGACAGGTGATGTTCCAAGGTGCGTCCGTAGTGACCGGCTTCCTGTTTCTGGCCGGTATCGCCGTGAACGACCGCCGGGGACTGCTCTACGCCCTTTGGGGTGCATTGCTTCCGATGGGAACTATCCTCCTGTTGAATGATTATGCCGCGTTCAACGCAGGCTTATATGGCTACAACGGCGTATTGTGCGCCATCGCGCTGGCCGGCGCCGGAGGGAAGGATTTCCTATGGGCGACGGTGGCCGTTGTGTTGTCTGTAGCCTTGCAGTGGTTCGGGATGGCTGTCGGCGCGGTCACGCTGACAGCTCCGTTCGTACTTTCCGTGTGGATCGTCCTTGCGCTGAAGGGTATTCGGCTGAAAGAAGGGCCGCTCCACAAGGTTATATAGGCCGGTTTTGCCGCATGGCTACAATACCCACCTGAGGAACAGCGCGATGTCGTAGAGCTGCTCATCGTAGATCTGGAAGCCTGTTCTTTTGTCCCCGTCTTCCGTGTCGATGCCGTCTGCCATGATATACGGTGCGTCGCCATCGAGATAGACGTCCGTAATATCAATTCGGGGAAAGTCATGTTTTCCGTAAAGCGATGAAGCTACCGGATATTCCCCGTCCTCGTCCTCCGGCGTGTAGGTTACGCGCCCACCGTGTCGGCGTAGCGTTTCGACGATCCGGATCCGAGCCTCCTTCTGCCAGGCATTCGCACGGGATACGAGCGAATCAATCGGACCGTCTAAGCCGCTTTCTTTCCGAATGCCGTCTTCCTCTCCGATATCGAATTTCATCAGCGAGGCCACCCGTTCGTACTCCTTGTCGTAGAGTTCATCGAATTCGGCCTGATACTCCTCCTTGTAGCAGGTGCCGCTGTCGGGATCGTCGGGATCTTCCGGCTCGACGAATTCATCGAACGGTTTTCCGTGTTTCTCGACCAGTCCTGCTGAGGCCAGTTCGGAAGCGATTTCCATGATGGACGAATTGATTTCGTCTTTGTTCTCTTTGTAATACTGGTGTAAGTCCATAATCATCAGAGTTTAATAAAATATTCTTCGGTTAATGATCGTTTGAGTTTCCGGTTGCCCTGTGCAATGCGGGCAATGAGTTTCTGAATGCGTTTGTTAGCCAGTTCTGCCACCTTTTGAGGTGTTGGCTGGGGCATTGCGAATTTTCGGCAGGTCTCCGAACAGTATTTCTGTCGGGAGTGAAGCGGTTTTCCGCAGGCCGGACAGCGGTGCTTGCCGTCGCTTTCGAGAACTTCCAGTACGCAAGCGTGAATCTGCTGCCACCACTCCAGGCGGTTGATTTCATAAGCCTGAAGGGTTACGTTATTGGAGAAATTCCGAGCTTCCAGTTCGACCGAGACTACGGAATCCTCTACGATAACTTTGATTACAGGGTCGTCGTAGGGATTACCGTCATCATCGAACCAGATGATATAAGCCGGATCATACAACTCATCGTAGTTTCCCAACGAGAGTTCAGTCAAACCATTGTTTTTCAGAATGGCCACGATGGAGGCCATGATATTGCTGATATTGTCCATAAACGGGTTTTATTAAGATTAGCTGATATGTTGATGAGACAGGCGTTACCTATCTCTTGATTTTGCAAAAAAGGTGGAGCTGCCGGGACTCACGTCAGGACAGCTCCGGTTATCATTATGGCGAATGATGTATCAATAATTGAGTTGGATGGTTCCATAAACTCCGGCAATCTCTTCCTGCCGGATACCCAGATAGATCATTGTCACCTGTGGCGACGAATGTTTGAGAATCATCGACAGCAGGATCAGAGCTTCGGTTGTGCGCCCCATCGATTCGTAGACATAGCGACCGAAGGTTTTGCGGAAAGTATGGCTGGAGAATCGTTTGATAGGAAGTCGATACTTTACCCGCAGGTATTTCAGGGTGTCGTTGATGTATTGTGAGGTATAGGGTTTCTTCGTTTTGGGGTTGCAGATGACCGGCTGCCGTTTGTCCGGCGAGCCGAGCAGTTTATATAGCGACGAGATTCGCCGCTGTACGTTTTCGTTGAACGGAATCTGGCGTGTCTTGCCGGTCTTCTGCTCGATTTTGTAGAGCGCATCCCTTTCGAGCACGTCTTTCCATGTCATGGAGCGGACGTCGGAGACACGGCAGGCCGTGCAGAAAGAGATGCAGCAATAGAGTTCCCAAAGATAGTTGCCGTCCTCGTGTAAGCCGGAAAGCAGGCGGATGAAGTCTTTGAATTCCAGCGGTTCGGCGGTGGTAATTTGACCTTTGACGGACATAGGCGAATAGGATTTACGTTAATAATGCGGCATCAGGTGCCTGTTTGGGCTATAGGAGTTTCTCGAAAGAGGGACATGACCTTCGACCACGTTTCCCGCATCCGGAAGTAGTTGTCGTAACCTTCCTGATTGAGGAAGAAGACATAAGGCGGGATGTCAGCCTGCTTGAAGCGATTATATTCCCGCTCATTAAGCCTATGGATCGTGGGTAGTCCTGTCCGGCATAGAGCTTCATTGACTATCCATGCACCCCGGAAGTTATCCATGCGCAGCGAGTCGATGCAGACCACCTCGCCCACGCAGCCATTTATCAGGAAGTTGCACACGCACATCAGGCAGCAAGTGTAGTCGATGTCCCATGCGACCAGATAGCTTTGCGGCTGGTCGGCTTTGGCAGCTAACAGAGTCCGTCCGCTACCTGCTGCCGGATCATATACTGTCGGTATTTGGGGCGTCGAATCTTTCTTTCCCGTAATTATTTCCGACATCAACTTGGTGATGTGTTCAGGTGTGAAGAACTGTCCTTTCTGCTGTTGACCTCTTTGGGAGGTCAGAGCCATAAACAGATCGCCGAACGCATCGTACCAGCCTTGACGTTCGATCTCCCGATTCATGATTTGCACCCATGTGGCAAACATGTCGTAGAATACTTTGGTCTGCTCTTTCTTGTATCTCCAATCGGAGAGCGGAGGTGCGCCGGGAGAAAACCCATGAATGATGTAGCGCAGCAGGTCCTGAAAGACGGTTCTCACGTCCAATCCGTTCCGATACGTGAAATCGTTGATTAGCTTTTCCAATTCCCGGACTTCTGCCGGGGCGTTGTATCCTTTTGCCATAACCTTAATCTTCACATTCTGCCAGAAGGCGTTTTACATTGCGGATTTTCTCGTCGATGCTGTTCAGTTTTGCGAATGACGGGGTACATTTGGTGCAACGCATCCCGGCACCCCAACCGATGTTGTTGGCGACCCGTGTGAGGCGGGCGTTTTCTTTACTGCGGCTTTCTTCAAGGCGTTCCAGCCGTTTTTCGAGAGTTGCTTTCTTGTATTTCATGTCTGAGAAATTAAAAAGGCGGAGAACTTTCGCTCTCCGCCTCGGGTGAATAAATTGTGTTTAGTATGTCGTTTCATCGGGTATTTCGTTACCCGTATAAGGGTGATATAACGGTGTGTTGCCGACAGCTTCCGCATCAATGGCAAAGCTGCCGAGCTCCACATCGTAGAAGAGTTCCAGTTTCATCGGTTCGGTGGAAGCTATGCGTTCTGCTTCCGACTGTGATAATCCAGAGAGCATCAGGCTTTTTACCCTTCTCCGGAAAATGTTCGGGTTGGTCTGGGGTGTAGTCCAAACCTCAACGATTTCCTCTTCGTCATCGGTAATGGCGACAGAGTGATCGAGAGTATGCAATTCTTTTATCATTTTGGTTCCTCTTACTCTTCGTCCCAATAGTTCTTCTTGTACAGCTCCCGCTGCTGGTCGAAAGATAAGGAGTTCCACCAGGCATCGAGGTCCTCGGCATCGCCGGACAGCCGTTTGTTTTCCTCCAGATCAAGGTGTTTCCACCACTGGTACATGCGTTCTTTATACTCTTTCAATGAGACGAAATAGTGAGCCTCTTCACACGAGTCGCACCAAAAATCGTCGCTGGAGTCATCAATGTCTGAGATGTGTTCATTCGTGTTACCATCGACCCATGCCCGTATCTGAATGTCACGGGAGCCGCAACATTCGCATACGTTGATTTGGCTTTCATCTTCCTCCTTCCTTTCGGTAACGAACCTCTGTCCGTCGTAGAGGTTGCACGCCCGTTCCACGATTTTGTCGCGTGCGTTGTTGCCCAGTTCGGCATAGAAGCGTTCGGCTGCACCCGACAGGGACGGGCTGCTCAGACCGCACCATTTTGCCCAGAAATGCCCGGCCATGTTTCCGAATACGGTTTCGCATTCTACTTTGCTCCAGCGGTTCCACATATAGTAAAAGTAACTGGACACGATGTTTTCTTTTGTCCTTTCCATGTTCAATCCTCTCGTATGTAAGGCCATTCCAGAAAGCAATCGTTACAGATTGCGACAGCCTCGTCATTCAGGATTTCTACATTGGCACTGCCACATGCGGGGCATTTCGGTGTTTCGTTTCTTTCGTTCATAATTTTAGTTTTAATTGATTATTAAATGATATGTTTGTCAATCGACATCATATCCGATGAATGTCCGCTCGTTGACAAGCAGGTAATAATAGCCGTTCAAGCAGTCGCGGTACTCTTTGGAAAATCCGGCGTTCAGGTCTCCGGCCTGATGATACCCGTCGTCTTTGTCGTAAACTTCCACCCACAACGAACCATCGTAACCACGAAAGTTGAACCGCCCCGAATGATACGGCGTGTGGTTTTTGACAGCTTCACAGAAACACCGGTAAGTTCCCTCGCCGCACCATTCCCGCACGGCTTGAAGCGAAATGATTTGTCCGTCTATACGATTTCCTGTCGTTATGTTGTTCTCAAAGAGTGATTTCGTGGGAACGGCTTCGGCTATGTGTCGAATAAAAGGATTGGTAAATCCTGCTTTTTTTGCCTCACGTTGGTATTTATTTACCATTTTATAGTTTATTTCTTCCGGAGATTCCACAGGTTTCGATTTGTCAGCAACCTTGTCAAAGATTTTGTCAATACCACCCCAATCGCTGAAAACGTGGCCTTTTTTTCGTTTACCAATGGCGATGATTCCGATATCACCTTGTTTGTCATTGATGAACAAACGGCGACGTTTATTTTTATACCGGACGTATAGATAATGCGGATTATCCGGATTTCTGAGATATTGTTCTGCTTCGTGCATGATTCTGAATGTATTTAGTTTTTTGCATGATGATTTATTGTATTGATTGTTCATTCAAATATCGTTTCGATAGTCGAGCGGATATTGCTCGAAATGGTTCTCACAAATGATCTGGTTACGGTCGATGTCTGTGGAAAAATCATCCCACTTGTAACCGTAATCTTTCAGTAATTCTTCTTGCTCCGACCGGCTGAAATCCGTCACGTCGATTTCGCCTTCCCGCCAAAGCATGTTGTCAGTTGCGAATTTTCGGACCTCGGGCATATTGTGTGCATCACGCAAAAACTCTGTCGGGTATCCGAGATACCGCTGATAAATCCGATTGGATTCCGTTTCAGCACACGGTAGTAAATCACGGTGGTAGGTATTCGGTTCACAATACCAGAATACCGTATCCGAGATTTTCAGACAGAATTGCAGTTGGTCGGGATCGGTGCATTCGGTGGCAGGATTGAACAGATGGTTCATTGGTGCATCATCTTGGCAATTTCGTGGATCGTGTCGTCCTCCAAATGCCCCAGCGGGATCAATGCACAGGGATCACCATCCTTGTCGAGTGTGATGTGCCGGATATAGAGTTCGCTCCGGGCATCGAACACGGTCGGTTCGCCGCAGTCGTTGGTAAGGTCCCATGGCTGATCGCCTTTGCATTTGAGGTCATCTGCTATATCGAGCAGTACTTCCGATATCTCTTTCTCTTCCATTTTGTTTGTTTTTTGATCGTTTGAAAAAAATGATGCGACTACCGATGCGGGGCATGACTTTATCCATTCGATGTATGGTCTTCCGGAAGGATCCTGAGGCACGGCGTGTAGCCAGCGCCTCAGGATCCTCTCAAGGAAGACGAACTGAAAGTATCGGTCCATCACATCGAGCCTGCCAGGCGATGACGGCTTACTTCTTACGCCACTCGGCCATCTTCTTTTGGATGTCTATGCCGTTGTCGTCGAGCATTTTCTTGAGCATGGCCAGCAGGCGCCAGCCGTCCCCATCCCTATACTCTTCGGCCTTGGCCGAGAGGAACGCGAGCGACTGGAATTTGTTCAACCGTTTCCCCCTGTCATCGATGGCCGTACAGTTGTGGAACCGAATGAGATTTTGCATTGTGAAGAATGCACCGGTGCCCTTGTAGGCATCCATCCACGCCTTGTTTTGGGGCGTGGTGTGCTTCATCTTGAACCGCTTGTCGTTGAATTTCTTCACGGCAATATAAAGCTGGGTGGCATTTTTAGCCGCTCCTATATGGTAAGCTGCAAGACGCAGCGGGCTGTAGAGTTTGGAGTTCAGGTCCTGCACGAAAATGTCGTGACTGCCGAGAGATTTGTAAGGAATGCCCTTGCATTTCTTGACCGGCAGTCCCTCGACATGCGTTTTCAGTTGTTCGATGTAATCTTCCGCCATTGCCGTAACGATCTTGACGTTGAACCAGCGATTCCTGTCCGCGAAGTTTTCGAGGTCGTTGTGCTCCATCTTCATCTGGGCGCGCAGTTCGTCGAGCAGCATCTTCCACTGGTACTCATAGCCCAGACGGTGGATCATCTCGGTCACGCCGACCGGGCTCCATGCGCCGCAGTCCTTGTAGGAGAGCATGTGGAACATTTGCGCCATGACCCAGCGGCGGAACAAGCGGGGGTTGGAAACGGTGCCCTGTTCGGTAATCGATTTGAAGAGCGGATCTCCCTCTTCCAGCACTGACAGCACACCGTCCTTATGGGAAAGGATGTATTGGCCGCCGTCCGAGCCCTGCAAGGCGAACAGGTTGCTCACGTCCACGCCGACGCTGCGGAGTGCCTCGATACGTTCGTGTGCTGTCTTGGGCAGTCGTGCCTGTTTGACTGATGCAGCAGGGTTTTCTGCGATACTAACTTTTTTGCCTGCGATTGCAAGCTCCGTCCCGCATGCCGGGCACGTAACATTCGTCTCTTGTTTTCTTCTCATGATTGAATAGTTGATTGATTATTATTCGGCTCTACCCATTCTCTGAGTATTACCAGCTCCTTGTCTTCTTTGCTCTGCCAGAACCACCGGCCGAACTTCTCTGGATTCCATTTGAAGCCGCCGAGCAGTTGGCAGAGGATGAACAGTTCCAGTTCGATTTGTGATTTGTCACGCCGCTCTCCATAGAGCATGTCGTCGTCGCTCAATTCTCTTTCCGGCAAGGCTGTAAAATAGCGCCGCGATGTACTCTCGCTACGTTCCGACGGGATGGAGTGCTTGTAGCGATGGTATAGCTCTTCCACTTTCGAGAAGAACTCCTCTTCACTGCAATGCGGCACTCCGAGAACGCCTTCATACGAGCCGTCCCGGATGACGTACTTACCGTCTATTTTGAGGCTTCGCGTTTGGAAATCAACCTTGAAACGCGCCCCGTCCTCTACGGCCCGGACAGCTTCCTGATAGATATTCTCCATGACCGCTACGGATTTTCCCTGAAAGCGGGAATGCTCAGCTTCAGGTTGTCGTTAATCAGGAATTTCCTGTCGCACTCACAAATGATGTGGGTGTCCGTTACCCGTTTGATTCTCCGTGTAACTTCGTCATGGGAGGTGTATGGCTTCCCGTCCTTGGTTCCGTTATCTATATCTCCCGAGATATGATACCAGTTTCCGATTTCAATGTCTTTTACGTTCATTTTTATCTGGTTAAATTATTGGTTCTTAAATGCACTCGAATCGCTGACGCGTGGCTTTAACGGTTCGATGAATACAGTTGTAACCAGGGCCCTGAAGGCAAGGGTCCGCAGGCTTCAGGACCCTGGTTAGACTGTAGAGTAAATTCGATCCCTCGTGCAAAATCGGGCTGCGCTGCCCGTAAGTCTCAATCAGGCCGGCACATTGCTTTATCCGTTCGATATGAGCAGCTATTTAGCTACGGACCTTGTCCACAGGCATCTAATCGGATGCCTCGGACCACGGTCCTTGCTGTTATTAGCTGCACCATTAAACTCCTGACCTTGACTTTTCACTTCGTGCTAAGTTTTGCGGTTCTTAGGATTGTGGCACGCTGATTCTTGTCCCCTGAACCGCAGTTTTTTCGTGCTGAAAAAAAATCTCATTCGGACGGTACATTTCTATATTGTCCTGATGTGCGCAGCTCTGCTCTGCTGGCCCGGGACTCTCCTCCATCCATTCGGATGGAGGGAGGCTCTGGCCGCAAGTTCAAGAGCTGCATCACTAAAAATTCCGACCTCGATTTTGTAGCTGTGTACTCTGCTTCTCATGATTCTCAGAATATCGGCACATTGCTTTATTGTTTTTGATATACGCCAGTTTCGGAAGCCAAATGGGCGCCGTCGTATGACGTTAGGGATACGACGGCGCCGGATGGGCTGTATCGAAACTCGGCATATTGAATCATATTTCTTGAATCATGCTTTCGTGCTAAAGAGGAGGAAGTTCTCATAATGACGACACATTTCTTTAATTGCTTGATGTTGCCCGCGAGAGAGCCCAGCTTTGAGGAGTCTGAAGGTTATCGGATCGATCACCTTCAAGACTCTCGATAGAGCTGGGGTGACACGCGGGAGTCTCAACCTCATTCCTCGAACTTCTGCTGATGTGTTTCAGTTTCTTTCGTACGGATGTCTGGCAGGATGGCACATTACTTTATCACTTTGATGCTTACAGGCTATTGCCAGAATAAATCCTGAGTGAAACCGGTGGATAAACCGGATTTCACTCAGGATAATTCTGGTTAAATTACCTGTAATATGAATTCCAGCCCTTCATCAACTTGCCGTGTGCTCGGCATTGTTACAGTGATGCTACCAGCGTGTTGTACACAGCCCGACTTGTCAGCAGGGCATTCCGCATACAGCCAATCGTCAGATAGCCGGGAATGTTACCTTCGGTTTTGGAACGATTCGCTTTCACATTGCGTCCGCGCCCCCGAACGATACACCCGTCAGATTTATTCCTGACATATCCCAGACCTCCAATCTTACGTTTGCCGGTTGCAACAGCCCGCAGGCAATCCATGACAAACATATTCAGTTCGTCAAGGTCTTTCCGCACGTTACATACGGGAAGAATCTGTGTCGCCCAACTGAACTCACCGTTACCCTTGTAGAGGTAGCGGTTCACGGCGTGGACGGCTTTCGTCAGCGTCGTGTCCCGACAGCGAATCGTTCGTTGCTCAATTTCTTTCTGGAAGGTCTTGATACGGCTGGACGAGAGCGAAATCATCTTGCCTTTGATACTGAATCCGAGGAATTTGAACCAAATGTCCGCCGTTAGATACTCCACCTTCTTCGGATTGAGTTTCATGGATTTCTCGGCAAGTCGCGTCTGGAGCAACTCCATTGCTTTTTCGTAGTCGGCACCGATAAAGAGCATGTCATCCGAATAGCGTACATAGTAGCCGTTCAGTTCCGACAATTCTTCGTCGAGGTCGTACAGGAGCACATCCGCCAGCCAGCTTGCTACGGCACAACCCTGCTTGAGGGACTGGTATTGGCTTCGGAGTTTGTTTTCCTCATCGAAATACAAGTCCGAATGATAATATTTCCGCAGCACGTCGATTAAAGCGGAATGACCGTGTTTGGTCTTAACCTTATCGAATGCCTCATCGATGAATTGAATCGGTACGCTGTCGAAATATTTGGAGAGGTCGGATTTCCAGCCCAAAATTCCATTCTTTGTGGCGTTCACGATTTGATGGCTGACTTCGGTAACCACTCGACCGCAACCTATACCTGTCTGGTACGACTTGCACGTTCCGTGGAGTATTTCAGGCATCAGATCGAACAGGAGGTCATTGGCGATACTTAGTATCACACGGTCCATCGGCTCATTTACATACACTGTGCGGAATTCGCCGTTGTCTTTGGGGATTTGGGCTGTATGGGGTGGAGAAATTTCGTATTTCCCCTGCATCATAGCCTCGGCAATCGCCAGTCGGGTGTGTTCATCGGCCAGACGGATGAGCTGGTCTTTCCGGATATCTTTGCCCACACCTTTCTCTATTGCTTTCGTCCATCGCTCGATGTCGAAAAACATTTGTAATATTTTATCTGCCATATCTGTCTTTTAATCACAAGATATTCGCTTGTTGAAATGCGTCTGGCCGGTGTTGGTATAACCGCACAAGGTCGATATTAACCATCGGGTAATCGATGAAACCGCTACGGCGTTTGTATCCCGTATCAACGGCAAATCCATTTTTAACAAGGAAATCCAACGCTTCCGGCTGGTTGTTACAATCCACGAACGTGCGGTTCGGCAGACCTATCGCATCCATAGTTTCCAGATTTACCGTGAGAAGCTCATAGTCGCCCTCATCATCCGGATTTACGATACAGATTGCCGGCCACCCGTTATCATAAAAGGCTGGGGTCACCCGTACTTTACGACCATCATATTCATAAATCTGATCACGGCATAACCAATCCGGGGAAGATATTTCGAAGTTATCTTCCCCTTCAGTAAAATTCAGTATTGGCATGCTGACATCGATATACGAGTCATCGTTCCGATAGCACAAATGGTTTTTGCCTTCGAAGCGAATAATTGCAAATTCAATCCTATCATCCATTCTGTTTCATTTTATTCTGATTTATATATAAGGAATAGCTACTTCGAGCAAACTCTCGGTGGCAGCACCGCCATTTTATACAACTCTTTTCTTTGATTGTAGTCGGAGTCCAGAAAGGGTGCGTTTGCTCTTACCTTTTTTCTTCACCCGGACAGAGGTAGTCATTTGTTGTTTCTGCAAGGCTGATTCTGTGGGAATGTCCATCCCGTATGCCAGCAAACGTTCTCCGTATATGTCCAAAAACTCCTCTCGTGAGAACTCGGGGAAATTCATATAGTAAACTTCCCACGCATCTTCCGGCGTATAATCGGGGTTGGCCATCATGATTTCGAACATCATATCTTCCGTCCCGTTGTAGTCATCGAAATCCCCATAAGGACTGTGCCCATGATAACCCTCAGTCGATTCATAGGTATATACCTTCGTGCAGGTTTCGATAATGTGCCGCACGAAATACAGGCAATTCATCAAATCTTCCTTGACTGTAAACTCATTGTCCGTATGAGGTTCATAATATCCGCAACTGAGGTTGATGCAACTGACCGACAGGCCGTTTCCCCGCAGGGCTTCCACATCTGTCATCATCCCTGCTTGGGGGCAGTAGCCGAACTGTTCAGGCTGTACGTCGAGCAAGAACTCCTCGCTGCAAATCGGCTCCCAAGATATTTGCGTGATAATATCATTATGCCCACGACGGTCGGGTTGTATCACGAAACGGCAATTCTCGAAGAATGCCATGTTTGCCACATTGCTCCCCACGCACCCGATCTCTTCGCCCACGAAAAAGGCAATTTTTATGACGTCATATCTTGCAAGGCATTGCAAGGCTATCCAAATCCCGTTCTTGTCATCGGCTCCCAATCCTTCCCATTGCCGTTTCGACGGCGAGTATCCGAAAATGATGTCACGTGTTTCAATCACACGGAAATCCCGACTGTGTATCTTCTGTACCTGATCGAGATGAGCCACGACGCAGGGATAGTCTTCTGAGATGCCTCGGGTAATATATAAATTCCCGATGGCGTCTTGCTCAATGACTGCATCGGGAATGTTTTTAGACACATGCTGTTTAACGAATGTCCGCATCCGGTTTTCGTTCCTACTTGGGGAATATATTTCGTAAAGTCGTTTCAGTAATTTCATTTTCTTGTTGAATTATAGATAATTGATTAAGCCGCTTCGGGCATTGTCGCCGCAATGAGGCGCATACCGTAAGGCAGCCCAGTATTTTCATCGATTTCGTCGTAGACTGTGCCTTCAAACGTATGATACTCGCCATTTTCCACCAGTTCTTCGAGCGATTCGGAGCTGATTGTGCGTTGCTCGTAACGATTCAAGACAGACCGCCAGCACATGTATTTGACAACATTGTCGGCATCCTCGTAATACTCCTCGTCATAATCGGAATAGTGCCAGTTGCTCTCCTTGTATTCCTGCTCCGCTTTGCTCATGCAGTCCTCACAGCAATAGTATTCTTCGGTGATCTCCGAATAATAGCAGTTGTCCGCCAATTCATACTCTCCACAATTCTCGCAATAGTACACATCATCCTCGTGATGATATTCGTCATCGCTTTCCACAAATCGGAAGTCATCCAGATCTTCCACATCGCAAGTATATTCACGCCCATGCCTATAGACGGTTCTTACCTCGCTGCAATAGCGGTCATGATAACTGTCATATTCCCTCTCGTCATCCTCGTCCTCGATCTCCCCATTCGTGGTATCCAGTCCAATGTCTCCCTCGCCGAAGTTGGTGGCAACTCTTTCGTACTCGTCATAGCTTTTGAAGCTATCCTGATACGAAAGCGTATCCCCGTAGTCCAAATCGCAGGAAATGGAGAGTTTAAGATGGCTGAGCGAATTGCCTTCATTGTCCACAAAAGCCTGTGAATCGCCACAGCCGGCACCGATTTTCTTGTACCCGTCGATATGGCCGTCCCGAATGAGGGCATCGACCAATGCCCGTTTGAGAATATCGTTGCAATCCGTAGAATATTGACGTTCGGCCAGACGCCAGACTTTATCATGCTGGTCATGAACCTCGTTATAGATGATACAGCGGGCGATGATTTTCTCGTCCTCGTTTTCAAGATAGGCGGCACTGGCATTCACCGCGTTTTCATAGAACGTATGGAATCCTTTATCAACCATACAACTATGGAAGTCGCCGGCACATTCATCCGAATCGTATATTTTCTGGAAATTCGAATCGACGTGCAGGCGGTTTTGCGGCAGGCATCCCATTGTAAATGTCTGCCATTCCTGAGCTATTTCCTCGCACAGATACGTTATCACCTGCTCCGGCAATGTTCTGCCAAATGCCGTTTCGAGAATGAGCTTGCGGTAGAGCTTGCCGATTTTCATCTTGAACACACGCCCGTTTTCGGCATTGACATAGCGGATGGCACGATAGTCTCCGTCCTCGCAGACACCTTTGTAGTCATCCGTGTAATAATTGGCACTCCGATAGATGTTTTTCAAAATCTCAACCTTGTATGGCAGATTCCCGTCACGGATGCCGGAACGTAGGATTTCGGCAATCATGGTTTGCTTCAACTCTGCCATACTCGAAATATGGAGCAGATGAAAGTCGCCGGACGTGGTGGCGTCATGAAGTAACTTGCGACTTTTGATATAGGAGAGCAGAATTTTATTTTTACGGCTTTTCTCCCCATTGCCGTGATGCTGTATTCCGAAAAGTTCGTTGAACTCCTCGAAATTGCGAAATTTATAGAATAACATATATTTAGGCTTTTGATATGGGTAAAAAAAACAGCACTCGCCGATTGATGCGGTAAGTGCAATGTTGAATGGAATACTCTCTCCTTGTTACTATTCGGGCATATTTTCAGCACACGTCCCGGCTACATGTGCCCATTAGGTGTTGTTACTGTCTCAGAATCCGAAACAAGGAGCACAAAAAGATGTCAGCACACGGATTCCGGCCCAGACGAGCACGAGCGAGCCTGCGACAAACACCGTGTTCTGAATGGTATCCTGCCGTTTGCGGGCAAAGGCGATTATCTTTTTCAAGGCTGAAATTATTACGGTAGGATTGCAATCGGGCATAAAAAAGGCACGAGTTTCCGCCCGTGCCTGCACCGATATATTTCACACTATGCTATGCCGCCGGTGTCGGTGTCGGCGGCAGTATCGGCATTTTGATGATACGGCACCCCTCGCCCGTGAGCACACGATATACCCGCACGAGGTTGCGCCCGCGAAAACTGCTGACCGTTACACTTTGCACGCCTGCTTCACCCAGACGCACCAGCGTGGGTTTGGCAGCTTTGAGATGCTTGAAGCAGCCGTAACTCTCGGTTCCGGCATTGTTATATACGTCTATCATATCCTTTTTATCGTATTAGTTTTTTGAGAAATTTCCAAGCCTGCGGGCTATATCTCCGGCACACGAAATTCTCCAGAAGTTCGGTGCGTTCATATCCGCAATTCTGGTATAAGTACCGCACAAATTTGTGCGTGATGAAGTGCAGCATCCCCGTTTCATGGCTTTTGCAGCGGTCGAAATACGGGGAGATGCCGAGCGCAAAATGGGCAGAAAAATTTTCCGCCACTTCGTTGAAAGCGATGAGTTTATACATGGCATGAAACAAAAGGGACAGCGCACGTTTTCTGCACGCTGTCCTGCTTCGATTGTATAGGGTTCACTATACCGTTACGCTGCAATCGCTACGGTTTCCGCTCCGTTTCTCGGTTTTCTGCCACGCCTGCGGGCTGGCTGTTCCGCCACCGTTTCGGCGACGGTTACGGGTGCCGTACTTTCGGCGACAACTTGTTCGGCAGGCTGTTCGGTCTGTACCTCTTCGGGCTGGGCGATGTCTTTGGGCAGCTCCACACGGAAATTCAGAGCCTCCATGAGTGCTTTGGTGGCATTGTGGATGTACTTCTTGCGGTCGCGGGCGGAGCGTTCCAAGTCCTTTTTGGTCGGCATTAACCCGATTCGTGCCCATACGCTCGCATCGAGGTCGAAGATTTTGACCGTAATGCCTGCGGAGGTGCGAATGATGAGCCGGTGCGGAGTTCCTGCACGGAGTTTCGAGCGGATACCGTCATTCGATTCACGGAGCAGGGATTCTTTGGTCTTCACTTCCCAGAAAGTCGTTACCACGTTACGCAGTACACGGAACATTTCGTCCTGCGTTTTCACGGTCGCTTCGTAATCGGCACCGAAAAAGTGCATCGCCGTGTTTTTGCCGTCCTTGCCGGCATACTCGAAAATCACACCTGCGGCATTGACTGCCATGTTTGCAAACTGTTCTGCATTTAACTTACTGATTGCCATAATGATAAAATTTAGAGTGTTTCTATGCGATAGTGCATATTGAGGGCACTGCGGAATCGAACCGCACGTTCTGCTGATGGCAAAACGGCACGACCTGTGCGCGCCCGAAAATCGCACGCTACCTTTCACCCGATAGCGTGCAGATTTCATCTCAATTTGCACCTCACTAAAACGTGCCCTATACTCGCTATTTCGGAAAAAAGCCCTATATTTGCATTGTTCACACGCAAAGGCGGTTTTCCGCTGTCATGGCAAGCCTCGGTTACTCCAATTTCCTCCGAGGTGTTTCTTTGGCACGTCCCCCGTCTTTTCCAACGGGGCAGCTAACATTCGGGCGGTTGGCGGCTGGTGATTGTGGGCATAATCTTGGCAATGCTCTTTTCTCAAGCTCCGTGCGGATTGTTTTTACCGCATAGCGATTTTTATCTCCGGCTGCGCATGGGCAGACTTATGGCATTATTTTATCGCCTCCCTTTTCCATACGACTCTCACCCTCCCAAAATCACGGGTTTTGCGTATGCGGACAAAATACACGTATTTCGACCGTTCCGACTTGCGGCATTGGTTTGCCGTTCCGCTCGGTGTGGTTATTTAACACCCTATTTAAGCGTTCCAAAACGCACGGACGAATTTTTGATTTTCCCAGCCTCAAAAATAGGTTTCCCACAAAAAGGGCTGTTTGTTTCTCGCTGTTGCGGTTTTTGCTGTCTGTTTCTTACTTACTGTTTTTTTCGTTTTTACTATTTACAGACTTTTTGCGGTTGTGTCGCTTTTGAAAGTCTGTATATTTTTTGTTTCTCTTTTGCCCGTCTGTTTGTCGGGGCTGTTTCCCTTTCGGGTTCAATTCAACTCTAAAACAAATTTTTCAAACCGCCAAATATTTTTTTTCGTCCGATTGGAAAAACAGCTCTAAAATGAGAGTGAACGCCCGCGCGCGAGGGTTGTTTTTATTTAATTGGAAATCAACACCTTACAAGAAAGAGAAATTTTTTTCAAAAAAAATATAGGGTTCAACGCTCAAAAACGGATTGAAAGAAAAACTATATATATTGACAATCAATTATTTGCGAGTTGAAAACAACCTAAAAACAAGGGCGAAAATATTTTTTGCTTTCAATCCGAAAGAAACAAGGGTCTATTTATAGACTTTTAGTTTCACTTTTCTACAAAGTGAAGGTGTTAAACAATTGAATAACAATATACTAATAATTTTTGAAAAGAACGGGGTGGGTACTACCCCCGGTGCGGATTCGATACGCGCCCTACGGCCTGATTTTCAAGTCCCGTTTTTGGCTCTGACTTTTTTGTTCAAAGTTCGGCACGGTTTCGGGGGATTATTTGTTCAAAACAGAACAGGATTTGCAGAGGGAGAATCCATCCGTGCATAGACAGACTTTGCAAGAATCCATTTATCTGTCGGCTTTGCATTGGTGGATTCTCTCGATGCCAGTCATTTCATGTTATGACAGACACGGTTATGCGGAGAATCTTGTTTACTAAAACATTCCAAAATGGGACATTAGAGCAGACGGTCTTATATATAGTTTTGTATAGGAATTTGTGCTCTAACGAATTATCGGATTTTTTGTCGAAACTTTTATTAGGTTCCCATAAAAAGAAAATTGATAATTTAAGCCCGCATTTCTCCGACAATCTTTATCTTTGCCTAAAGTAAACCTGTATATAATTTATAGATGCAAATACCGGATGAGTAAAAGCAAGTCGGCAATCCATGATTTCTTCCGATGTTACAGACCGAAGAATGAGACGCATGAACTGGCCATAGCGCAGTTCTGTGCTCAGCGGCGCTTTGTCGTCTCTATCGACGCGACCCCAGATAAACGGTTGCCCGTAACATACGAAGAGTTCCGACAATGGTTTGAGACGGATATGCCTCAGCGCGGTGATGTCGTGAACCTTGTGGGGCAAGGGATTTCAGGGATTGTCGAAACGGTGGGCGTCAATCAGTCCGTGTGCCTGTATGTTTCAATCAAAGGCGAAGAACTGAACGTTACTCCCGAATGCTTTGGTTATACTTCGTTGGAAATTGCCGACGAGGAGACGGTTCTCCGCCTGCAACGGGCACTTTATCGGGAGGGATTGGTTTGGAACCGGTGGCGCAACAGAATCAGGCCGCGCGAAATACCCAAAGAAAATGTCCAGTACCAGATCAGCGTACTGGGTCGGAAAATCGGCTACGGTGTGTTCCGGGAAATCGATGCCGGGGGGCGGATTGTCATGTACTGCATGAAACCGGAAGACGGGCCGGTGCGTTATTCGCTGCGGGAGATTGTCGGGCCAAAAGAGGATTACCAGTTGGAGCCTATCAATGTAGGGCAACGAGAAGATCTGGCGAAGGAATTGGAACAAGCTGGTGTGCTTTGGAACGGATTCTACAAACGGATCGAACCTGTCAATTATCTGGCTCCGGCAGGAAAAGGTTACTATTACCTGAACGAATTCTGGGAAGTATGCAAGACCATTGAGCAGGGCAAGACCAAAGGTGCTAAGTATTTCAATAACGGGAACTATTCCCGGTATCGGGACCCGATGGAGGAACTCCGGAGGTATCTTTTCAGTGAACTGGGTGTCGGTGCTGTTTCCCGTTCTGAAGAGACCGAGTATTACTACCTGAAAGAGTTCTGGAAGGTCTGTAAGACGACGGATAAAGGACGACGAAGAGATATAAAGCGAGCTAAAGCCGGTAACTACTCCACCAATGAAGCGAGCATAAAAGAACTTGCTTTACAGTTACAGGAGAAACGAAAGGAACAACTGTCCCGTTATCCGTTAAAGGGATAGCCGTTTTACAACCATCCTCTATCCATCATGTTTTGTAGCTGGAGAAGTAAGTCCCGCTTTGGAATTTCTGTATCGGTATTCTCTATCTTCTTCTAAAGAAGAAGCAAGGTGGAGGGTATAAATAAAGCACTTCCGCTACGCTCCAGTGTTTATTTATACCCTTTAATGCTCACCCCTAAAGGGGTTCGCTATGTTTTTCTTTTAGTAGATAAAAACAGAAAAGTAAGATAGTAGTATAGTATATATAATATATATTACTGCATCTTACTTTTCTGTTTTATAGAGTTTGGGATAGTAGCCGGTCAGCCTCCATCGGGACTTTTTCTATGCCCGTAGGTCAGCTCGAACTTCTCCCTGAGAGCCTTTACCTCCTCCTTGGGCAGATAACGGCGTACCTCGCCGCAAAGCTCGTCATACTCCTCCAGACGAAGCGTATCGAGGTCTGCCATTTCAATCTCCACGTCCGGATGCAGCCTACGGAAATAGAATCCCGCCGCCTGCGCATATTCTCCTTTGCAGGCCCGGCTGACCGTCTTGACGGATGTTCCGGTGATTTCGGCGCACGTCTGCATCGACTTGAAGACGGCGACCAGTATGCGCGTGTGGCCGAACAGCAGCACCTGTTTCGGATGCCGGAATGAACTGTTGCTTTTTCCTTTGTGTTTCATGCGGTTTTCATTTTGTCATGCGTTGCAGGATTCGGGTAATGAGCGGAATGTTTTCCACGTTGATCCACTCTTTTGCCACGTTCCAGGTCAGCGATTTTCCGAAACAGATGTTTTCTTCCGTGAGAACATGATATGACAAGCGTCCTTCCGTCGGTTTGAGCTTCAAGTCATGCAGCTCGCACAGCCCGTTTTTCCAGAACACGCAACCGTGTTCCGTCTGGAGCGCCTGCACCATCAGTATCGGGAACGGTATGGCACCGACCAGCATACCGACAGCCCAGAATGTAATCCGCAGTCTTCCCTTATATCCGGCCTCTATCAGTCGCCAAATATCTTCCGGTGTACCCAGACAAGGGGTCAGGCATTGTTTCCGGCAACGAGGACAGTCGCAGCTCACGGGATAGCGTCCCGTGGCTCTTGAAATCTTCTCGATCAGTTTTTCAGTCATTCCGTTTCTTCCGTTTGCATACCGGTATTCCGGTTATTCCACAATTCGATTATTTTCTCTTTACCGATCAACGTCCACCGCTTGCGAGTACCAAATGCCCATCGTTTTTGGGTTTTGGGATTCGTCCAGTAATACGGCACATCGATTTGCCACTCCCCGTATTCCGGCAGGACGGTCCATTGCTTTTTCACGAATCGACAAATGCCGCTCTCTTCCAAAAACTTACTCATGCGGCTGGCTGAGATGCCGATTTCCCGGGCGAGTTGTGTGGGTGTGAAATAATCCACGCCTTCCGTCAGATGGCTGTACGGGTTCTCCACCCGGCGGCGTCCTGACGGAAGTTCAGGTCGTTTAGGCGGTTCCTTGTTCCAGAGTTCGAGAATCTGGTCACGGCCGATCTTGCTCCACCGTTTCCGTGTCCCGGCCGCATGGCACTTGCCGGTGCGCAGGTTGTTCCAGTAATACGGCATATCGATCTGCCAGCTTCGGTATGGCAGGAATGCTACCCACTGGTTTTTCGAGAACTTGCAGATGCCTTTCTCGGCAAGGAACTGGTGTAACTGCCGGGGTGTCGTGCCAAGTTCCTGCGCGAGCCATGTCGTCGAATAGAAGTCTCGCCCCTCGATCAGGTTGTCGTAAAACTCCACCTTGTAGGAATCGGCGTCGATACGTTCCTGTTGCAGGTGTATCTCCCGCCGCTGGGCGACGATCAACTGTTGTGCTTCATCAAGACTCTGCGGCACGGGTAGATTTTCAGTGGTGCTCATGCCGCTTTCGGGCCGGGGTTCCAACGTGGCATAACCCCGTGTCATCAGTTCGTTGATTTTCGTGTTGCACCATTGCGAGAACTCCGGCGACAACTGCCGGGCGAACTCCATCGCCAGTTCTTCATCAATCCATGTCGCCCCGTTGTTACGTCCGCGTGTAGTGAAAATCTGGCTGTCGAGGCTTTCCGAGATGCCCTTCTCGACCAGATGCTGGCGGTAGCGGACAAAATCCGCCTTGCGCAGAATCTCTGCCGGCAACACGCCGAAGCTGCGTGCCATCTGCGTGGCGTTGATCATCATCTTGTTGTTGGCGGCACGGAAAGAGATCGGATGATCCTGGTAGCTGAACACCACATCTTCCTGCCGTACAGGTTGTATCGTTTTGGCCGACTGTATGGCGGCATCCTCCAGCAGTTCGTTCAACCATGTCTCGACAATGGCACATTTCTTTGCCGCGATGGAATTTTCGCGCCGCATGGGGCGGATCAGTTTGTAGACGTCATAAGGGCTGATGGCCCACATTTCACGTCCTTTCTTGCGGAACGGAATCTGGATACTGGAAGGTAATTGGTGAATGGCCGCCTTGTCGGTCAGCAGTTCTTCCCGTCCCAAAACTTTACAGAGGTCATGGAGGTTCACCCATGCCAAGGTCTTGTCATCGTTGAAAAGCACTCTTATCGGGTACTCTTCGCATAGTGTCGTATTACTTTTCATCTTGTATTACTTTTCTTTTTCTTCTAAATCACGTTGTTTACAGAATTTCCGGAACTCCTTGCGCCGTTCATCATACGCCTGCCGTTTGTGTGCGATCTCACGCACCGTGAAATAGCGGCGTTCCACTCCGCACAAACGGTCATACTCCTGTAATGTCAAGTTATCGAGATCCGATAACTCGATCTGTACATCAGGATGCGCATGACGAAAATAGAACCCGCCAGTGGCAACATACCTACCTGTACAGGAGAATGATATGCTTTGCAGATTGATGCCGGAGAAATCCGCGGCACTATGTAATGAGCGCACCACAGCAATGAGTACATACGCTCCGTTGAAGACTAATAGCTGCTTCGACGGTAAAAATGGACCTTTCGTTTTCATAACTCGCTGTTGTTTCGGTTGGCAATCAATTCTTCCGGCGTAAATCGGACCTGAGCTTGCATCAGGACGTATGAATCGGAACATACTATGCCGTTTAACAGCATCTGCGTCATGCTCTCCAGCAGGTACGCGCCGAATACCGGGTCAGTACAGCAGAGGAACGGCAGTGCGAAGGACTCTTCTGCCAGAGAGTGTTTCGTTGCGGCATCGACGGCAAAACATTCGTCCGGCGGTATGCCATACATTTTCGCTAAATGTTCTATCCACAAGGCGAAACCTGCGGTGAATTCAGCAATCTTTTCTTCCGGATCCAAATTCATGGATTGCAGGAAATGTGTCATGTCAAAATAAGTCCGGGTATCTATAGCGGTGAACAGCAAATCCGGAAATTCACCGAACCGTAGCTTGAACCCTTGATGATTGTCGATTGTTCCCATTTTCTCGATATATTAAATTTTGCAGGCAAATATATACTTTTTGGCTTGATTTTAACTATAAATTTGGCGACAAATTTTATCGTTAATAATTCATTTATAGATATTTACAAGCAGGTTTTAGATGCAAAAACGGACCAAAAATCTGTAAGTAATCGTACGCTTATTTTGTATGGTAAACCGAATATATTGGAGGCGATTTCTCCGTATGGTCTGAAGGGGTCGGATAACCCATTTTTTCGGGATCGAACTATTCTTTTTGAAACCCGAAAAAAATGCAGGAAGAAGGAACATTTAACCACGAGTTGCTCGAAAGCATATTCCACACGTCGAAAAAAACGATTCAGGAATACGTGCGGGAAATCGAACGGCACAACCGCTACCGTTCGGTGCGCTCGAACATGCTGCTGGGCACCATCCTCGACGACCGGGCACGTCTGATCGACCTGTACGATGCGTGCCTGCAACAGGACGCGCACATCCGTGCCGTCATCGAGACACTCGAAAGCCAGATACTTGGAGACCGTTATATGCTCGCCCGTCTGAACGACAAGGGCAAATACGTCAAGGATGTGAAAGAGAGCCAGAAGATACAGGGCTCGCAGTTCGACAAGATCATCCGGGGTGTCATCGAAGCCAAGCTCTACGGTTACACGTTACTGGAAATCATGCCTACTATCGACCCTGACACGGGGCGTCTGAAAGAGGTCAACAGCATCGAACGCCGCAATGTCCTGCCCGAACAGGGCATTGTCGTCAAACGGCAAGGGCTGTGGCTGCCGCACTGGGACATTCACTCGGCTACTTACCGGAAACGTTACGTGCTTGTCAAGACCGGAGATCTGGGACTTTTCTCGGCCACGACGCCGCTGATTCTCGCCAAAAAGTTCACGGTTGCCAACTACGTCAATTTCAGTCATACCTACGGCCAGCCCATCATCCACGGGAAGACCGTCAGCGAAAACAACATGGACCGCAAGCGTCTGGCGCAGGACATCTCCAATGCCGCCCAGAACAAAGTTATCGTGACAGGACTGGAGGACGAGGTGGACATCAAGACCTTCACCATGTCCAACAGCGAGAAGATATATACCGGACTGATCCAGTTCGCCAACAAGGAGGTCTCGAACCTTATCCTCGGCTCCGAATCGATGGCCGGAGGCATGCAGTCGTATGTCGGCTCCACCAAGGCGCATCAGGATATCTTCCGCGATCGCATCGAGGTGTACCGCCGCTACATCGAGAACGTGATGAACGAGCAGATCATCCCCCGGCTCGTGGCGATGGGCTATATCCCCGCCGGCCTGGAATTCAAGTATTCCAACCGCATCGACATGAACAATGAGGACCGTATCAAGCTCTATTCACTTATCACGGACAAGTATGAAGTGGCGGCAGACGAAATCGAGAAAGAGTTCGGTATCGTCGTGGGCAAGCAGCTCAACGTGATACCCGGCATGGGTGGCGGAGGCGGTATAGCGGTCGGCGGAAGCTCTTCCGACCGGGGCATCATGTCGGACGAGGAATACTACAAGCGTTACGGCCATCCCCGTGGCGTGAAACAAACCGACACCCATCCGTAGGCCATGAGAATCACCCTCGAACAATTCTGCGAGCAGTGGGCGCCGAAAGGTAACGGCCGGTATCTGCCCAGCAAGATGGAGTTCAACACCCATGACTTCGTGACAATGGCCGGCGAATACACCAAGAGCCGGTTCCGCAGCAGCTTTGCCGAAGGCGGCTTTTACGGCAGCGGCAAGCCGTGGCCGGAGCGCAAATCCCGCTGGGGCCGACGCTTTACCCATCCCGTGATGAACGACACCGGAACCTTGTCGCACTCCATCACCGGGGAAGCCGACCGTATGGACCATACCAACATCACCCAGCGCGGCTACGGTGAACGAAAGAGGATTTTCCGCCGGGGAGCCCGTTACGCTATCCGTACCAAGGCGAGCAATTTCAAGCAGCCGGGAAAACGCGGCGCTTCCAAGAGTTACGCCGCCGTTCATAACACAGACCCGGCATTAGGGCTCTATACGGTCAACCAATATAGCAGCCGCCGGCCCGAACACCGGCAGTTTATCGGCATCAACCCGAAACTGAACCATACCGTCAACCAACTGTTTATCCCCATCCTATTCAGGGGATTTCCCTTTCCGAACCCATGATCAAAGATAAGAAACCACATAACCCACCCGTAAACGGTTCCGCGTCTCAGGCGGAACAACCTCCGGTCGCCGTGCCCGAACAGGTATCGGAGAATCCGTTCGTGAACATGTATCAGGCTGTCCGCCGGGCAATCCTCACTCTGCGGGAGCATCCGGAAGACCCGCAAAGTCCGCCGTTTTTCAAGACTGTCATGATCGACACGGGACAGTTCTCCCGAATCGTGCGCAGCGAGAATCTGGAAATGGAAATCGCTTTTCCGGCCATCTTCATCCGCTTCGTGAACGTGCGTTACCTCGTGCAGCAGCAACGTATCGGCGAGGGGCGCGCCACCATGCGCATCCGCTTCATCCTCAATACGCTCAATCACACCGACCCGGAGCGGGAATGCGACCCGTTCATCGTTTTCCAGCGGTTGAACGTCGCCATTCAGGATGCCAAAAGCCATGAACCGGCACTCACGGAGCGGTGCAATCTCCTTTACTTCGATATGCCCCTAACGACCAACATGTTGCAGGCGTACTGGGTGGATTACGAGGTATGGTTCCGGGAATCCTCCGCATGGAAATACCGGAACTGGGTCGAACGCTACTTGGTCATGCCGCCCTTCACGCAACATGCCGATGCCCCGCAGCACGACACGGCGGGACACGGGCATCACGCCGAGCCGACCTACGAAAAGGTTACGGGGTTCGAGCCGTCGGTCGATGTGCCGGACCTGCCGGAGGAGGAAAAAGAGCCCGAAGCGGAAAAGCCTGCCGAGGATGTCCCGAACGGCTCCGGAGCCGGGTTATAAACCATTTCACGCGAGCGAAGCTATTCTTACCCAAAGGAAAAGATGAACACGGAAACTTTTGAACATATCGTCTGTCAGTCGGGTGCCGGGCGTCCGGCTTCCATCCGCTTCTTCGGCCGTATCACGGAAGAGAGTGCCGGGCGTTTCAGCGAGGCGTTCGACTTTTTGGAGAACATCGTGCGTCCTTCCCTTATCCGGGTACTCATCAACTCGGAGGGCGGCTCGGTATTGCACGGTATGACGGTCTATGCCGCCATCCAGAACGCCACGGTGCCTACCGAATGCGTCATCGAAGGCATGGCCGCCTCGATGGGCTCCGTCATCTGGGCTGCCGGGGACAAGTCGTTCATGCGCGATTACGGCATCCTGATGATTCACAACCCGTTCTTGCCTGACGACAACGACGGGGAGGAATCCGAGCTGGTCAAAGCCTTCACTGCACAGATCGAGACCATCTACCGCAAGCGGTTCGGGTTGAGCCGCGAGAAAGTCCGGGCCATCATGGACGGGGCCGCCGGACGGGACGGGACATTCTTCGATGCCGCGGCGGCCGTGAAAGCGGGTATCATTCCCGAAAGCCACGTGCTGAAAACCAACAAGCAGCTTCGGGACAAAGTCCGGGCAGACCTGTCGGGTATCACGGATGCGGCGGCTATACAGGCGGTGATGAGCCGCATTTCCACGCTCACGGATGGAAATCACCCGTCTGGCGAGAAAACCACTATTCTTAATACGAAACTTAATCACAGATCCATGAACGAAGAGAAAACATTATCCCCGGAATACAACGCGGTGGTCGCCTCACTCGGCATGCAGGAGAAGAACGAGGTGAGGGACGTGCTCTCCCGCATTTCGGAGCTGACCGGCGTGGAAGCCAGACTGACCGAGGCGAATAAAGCCCTGAGCGACGCCAAGACCGTGATTGCCGGCAAGGACGCCACCATCGGCAACCTCCAGAAAGACCTCGACAGCGCAACCGCCCGGTTGCAGGTCTATGAGCAGAAAGAGGCCGATGCCAAAGCGAGTGCCATCCAGAGCTTCTTGCAGAAAGCCGTGGACGAAGGCAAAATCGAGGCGGATGCGGTGCCCGGCTGGAAAGAGATGGCTGCCACGAACTTCCAACTGGTGCAGGACACCATCGGTTCGATTCCCGCACGCGAGAAAATCAGCGAGCAGATCGCCACCGACCCCGACAACGCCCAAGCAGCCGCCGATGCCCTGAAGAGTGCCGGTCAGAAGATGGCCGAGCAGGTCGAAGCCGTCGTGGGCAAGGACTTCGCCTTCAAGAAACTGCAATAGCCCCGTCCGGCGGGAGACGTACCATCCCGCCACCTTGATACACATAAACTGATTTGCCGGAAGTGGTTTACCGCTTTGAGTCGATGCTCCCTGTTCGCGGCCGAGATTCAAACCCAGAAAATCACTAACACAATGGCAGATACAGTAACTTTCTTACAGAACGGCTATGCCGGAGAGGTATTGGAGGACCTGCTCACCTACACGGCGCAGGGAAATGACACCTTCCGTGAGGGGCTGATCCACATCAAATCCGGCATCCAGCACAAGTACACCCTTCCCGCCATCCGGTTGGGAGACATCATTCAGGACAACGTCCCCACGCCCCAGAGTTCGCACGGGGCCAAAGGCGAGAACGGCGAAAACGAATACCAGTTCACGGAACGCCACCTCGAACCCGCCGAATTCATGGTTTACCTCGAATTCAACCCGCGCGATTTTGAGGCTTACTGGAAATTCGCACAGCCGACGGGCAACCTCGTCTTCCGCGAGCTCGATCCCAAGTTGCAGGCCACGATGCTGCGCCTTCTGATGGACAAGAAAAACGAGTTCATCGGCAATGCCATCTGGACTTCGGCCAAGGGAGGTACGGCTGCCGCAAACATCACGGCTCCCGCGGGTGCCGTACAGATCGGAGCCGGCAAGGAGAAATACTTCGACGGGGTCATCAAACGCATCATCGATAACGTGAACGCTACCGATGCCCAGACCGTCGCGGGCGGCCAGTGCATCGTCTCCGGCACAACCGAGCTCAAGGACGGTGCTGCGGTCGAGGCGGCTCTCTACTCGATGTGGAAGAAATGCCCCAAGCAGATCCGCAAGCGGTCGGGCCTGAGCATTGTCATGGGCTGGGAAGCGTGGGATGCCTACGACCAGTATATCACCGACAAGATGGTGAAATACTCCGAGAACAGCGAGGTGAACCGTTACCGCTTCAAGGGTAAGCGTATCATCCCGATCACGGGAGTTCCGGAGCACACCATCGTCATGGGCAACTTCACGTCGGGCATGGATTCCAACCTGTGGATGGGCGTAGATTACGCCAACGACGCCGAGGTACTGAAAGTGGACCGTCTGCAATCCAACTCGGAGCTCTTCTTTTTTCAGATGAGAATGAAGCTGGACGTGAACATCGTCAAACCTGCCGAGATCGTCGTCCATACGGCTTATACCAAAACGGCATAACCCTTTATCGAATCACCGAATCACCGAATAATAACCGTGCGGGGGATGGACACCATACTCCATCCCCCTTTTTCATACCGCAATATCTATGGCAAAGACTCAAACGACCATTCCCGAAACAGATGCCGCCCAACCGGATGCGACGGTAGCCGCACCACCGGTAATGACCGGAGAGAAAGATACGACAACCGAAAAATCCTCGAAAAAAGAACCCGCTCCGAAAGCGGCGGCCGAGATTCCTGCTGCGGCGTTGGCCATCCTCGGAAAGTTCCCCGACTACAAGGAACTCTACATCGATAGCGATGGCAGCATGTACGTGCCGCAGACCGCTCCGGCCATCCGGGGTAAGGCCATCCTCTACAAGAATCCCCATTACAAATCATAACACGCAGGCAATATGGCATTAGGCAATGTAATCATCAAGGATGTGGACGGCAATCTGCCGTATGCCGCATCCGCAAGCAACGAGAAAATCACGGGCCTGCTGTTCGACGTATCGGGGCAGCCCGACCTTTTTACCGCAGGTTACGGGAAAAGCAACGAGGCGAACGTGGCCTTGGGCGATGTCCTCTGCATCACCAGCCGTAAATCCTCCGTACAGGACTTCGGCATCAAGGAGCGTGTCGCGTGCGACCCCGACGAAGAGACGAACGAAAACTTTCTGTTCGGCATTCCGGCCTACCACATCCGCGAGTTCTTCCGCATGAGCGGCAACATCGACGGTCCGGGCAGGCTGTACGTCATGTTCGCGGACTGCTCCGAGAACTGGGACGCCCTCGACGTGATGCAGCGTGCCGCCGATGGGCTTATCTCGCAGGTGGGTATCTGGACCGAGCAGCCGCTGTGGAAACTCAACGGCGAGCAGGAGAAATACAACCTGAACCTCGTGAAAGGCATCAACGACAAGGCGGTGGCTCTGGCCGAGCTGAACCAGCCGCTGTCCGTGGTGCTGTGTGCCAACCCCGCCAACACGGGCGGCGACACGGAGGAGGCGAAGGTCATCGACCTGAACCGCATACCGTCGGCTATCTGCGAATCGTCCCGTACCAGCGTCATCTTCGGACAGGCCCGAAATGACCAGAACGCGATGATTCAGTACCGCAATCCGAACCATACGCCGGTCGGTTTTTTGGGTGCTGTCATGGGAGCCCTTGCCAAGGCAAGCGTTCACGAGTCCATCGCCTGGGTACGGCAGTTTAATCTCTTTACCGACGACTTCCAGCAAATCGAGCTCGGGTTCGGCGACCTCACGCTCGATGCCGAGGACGAGTTCGTATCGACCAACCTGTACGAGTCTCTTTCGCCGGTGCTGTTAGACGAATTGGATGATAAGGGATACATTTTCCCCATCAAGTATTCGGGTCGGGAGAACGGCATCTATATCTCCAAAGACCAGACTTGTTCCAACGGGGACTACCGAACCATCGCCCGCAACCGCACCATCAACAAGAGTCGCCGTGCCGTGCGTGAAGCCTTGCTCCCGTATCTGCACAGCCCTTTGATGGTCAATCCGGCAACGGGCTTTCTCGCACCCTCGAAGATCACGGCCTTCAAGACCCTGATCGGGGACATACTGGCCAAGATGCAGGCTGCGCAGGAGATCAGCGGCTATGCCGTTACCATCGACCCCAACCAGAACGTGCTGTTGGACGATACGCTCCGCATCAGCTATGTCATCGTGCCCGTCGGCGTGGCCGTGAAAATCTATGTCGAAGAGGGCTTATCACTAACCGCTAAATAGATGAAAACATGGCAATCATAAACAACGTCGCATACTCTTGGTCGATGATTACCTTGGCCAGCACGGCCTTGGGAATCGAAGAAGGCTCCACCGTACTCGAAGGCGTTTCGGGTATCAAATGGAGCAAGAAGCGTAAAATCGAGCCCAACTACGGTCTGGGTGGAAAACCTGTCAGCCGGGGTTTCGGAAACATCTCCTACACGGCGAGCATCACAATGGACTATGCCACACAGCAGACCTTGCGCTCGACCTACGGCAGTTTGATGGATGTGGGTGAATTCGACCTGATTATCTCGTTCGCCAACCCGATGGCCAGCGATGACTGGACGACCACCACCGTCACGCTGAAAGGTTGTATCTTCAGCGAGGATGGCATGGAGAGCCAGCAGGACGATACCAACATCGTACACGAGTTCGACCTCAATCCCTTTGATATTCAGATCGGAGACGGGGATACCATTTAGCTCTCATTCTCTTGCATGGGACCGCTTCTTTTTTGAAAAGAGGCGGTTCTGTGTTTGCAGTCCGGGGATATTTCGGTATTTTTGCAGCCTTTTTGAGTATAACCTATAACGAATGATTATGATACAAGCGACAGAGAAAAACTTTGATGAGCTGCTCTCTGCGGAGAAGCCGCTCATGGTCGATTTCGGTGCCGAGTGGTGCGGCCCGTGCAAGGCTTTGGCTCCGATGGTAGCGGAGTTAGCGGAGACCTATAAGGAACAGGTGATCATCGCCGCGTGTGATGTCGAAGAGAACAACGACATAGCCGTAAGGTATTCCATTCGGAATATACCGACGGTGATTTTCTTCAAGGATGGCAAGGAGGTCGGGCGGCAAGTCGGAGCTATTGCCAAATCAGTGCTGGAAGAGAAATTGAAAGCATTGCTGTAAGAAATGAGAAACGGAGAAACATTTGATAAACGATGTTTCTCCGTTTTGTTTGAGGGGTGTACAAAACTACCACAAATTCTCTAAAGTGCGGTACTTTTGTACGGCAGCACTTCTGCCGAGCATCGCAATTACAAAAGCATTGCATCATTATCATGAGCCATGATAATGATGCAAATTCTGTGATAACGAGCTGATTCATCAGTGATTGCTTTCGTATCGGCTGTTATATGTATTTGTTCAACTCTTCGACAAGAAGATGTACTGTTGTAGATGATTCTGCCTGTGCCGGCGGGATGTTTTCCATTTGGCACATGATGGCTTTGGCATTCCGGATCGCCTGCCCTTGTTTGTCCGCCAATATTCTGAATACCTGTCCGGCAAATCCGGCTTCCTTGCTGTATGCCACACCTAACAACCCGCTCAACTTCTCGGCGTACATATTTCGGTGCATCGGCCCTTGAAACAGGTTATAGTGCAACAGAAACCAATATTCGAATGCCTGATTGCTATACGCGACCTTCATTCCGCCGGTTTGAGCCAATGCTATTGCACGATTGAAATCATTGTCCGGGAAATCATCCTTATCGAATACTACCCAGCATTGGTCATAGTCACGACCTTTCTTCCGCTCTTCTTCCCTTATCCGAAGAGCTTTCTGCACGAGCCCGACCGTATTGATGCCTTGTCCGACAGCTTTGATATTGGCTGATGTCAGACGGAAGGCATTGAAGTAGTCGGGTTCGGTATTCACTCCCTCGCATACGATCAGAAAGGTTTGCTTGACCTCCCGAACAAAACTTACCCGTCGAAGATTGCGGGCAGCCCGTGGGTCTCGTTTATTCATCCGTGCCATTTTCCGTCTCTTCTTTCTGATCAAACAAACGCTCGAACTGTCCGACGATAGGGACACCTCCATATTTCCCCATGAGATACTCTTTCTCGAAGGGCGCACTGTTGCGTACTTTGTACTCTGCCAGCGAATACAACTCCGATGCCCCCAAAGAGTCTTTTTGAGTAAACCACACCTGGTCTCTACGGAACAGATTTGCATTCAACAGGTTCGTGTCATGCGTCGTAAAAATCAACTGTGCATTCTTGGCATTCGTCAGCCGAGAGTTGAAGAGTGCAATGATTTTACTGGTCAACAGCGGGTGCATCTTCGAGTCGAACTCGTCGATGACCAATCGCTTGCCGTGATCCAGTGCGTCGATAATCGGATAGGCCAATGAAAAATACTTGATCGTACCTTCCGACTCGTTCTTCCGGAACGGAAAAGTGACCATTTTCGTGGCCTTTCCCGTCTCGTCATACTGTTGGTGCGAACTGATGACCGTATTGTCAACCTTACGGATGTCGTCTATTCCGAAATCGGCAAACTGGGCAAACTCGACAATGCGCTGTTTCATCTCGGGATTATCGATTTGCCGGGCTGCCATTTCCCATATCCGCTCGTCGCTACTGCCCAGCACGATAGTTGTATTAGCCAGCCACTCCATGATTTCCACCGAAACGGCCTCGTTGAATTGCGCGGCTACGGACAACAGCAGTGCATTGTCGCGCACCATCCTTTTAGCAACCACCTCTTTCCCGACGGTAAATTTCGGATGCAATTCATACTCATCCAGATTGCGCAGGAACAACTCCACTTCCTTGGCTTTTTTCTTATTGCTTTTTTGGTAAAGCCATTCTCTGTAAACCCGTTTCTCATCCACCTCGAAACCGTACCGGTACTGAGCCTGTTCATCAGCAAAGACGGCCTCGAAATAGCTGGGTTCGTTCTCCGTGCCGCGATTGAGGCGAAAACTTTCCACCTGTTGTATGCGTTCGCCGGACTGTACACCTTTGGATGAATTGATAACAAACCACTTGAAGAAATCAAGGGCCTTTATCAAATTGGACTTTCCGCTGGCATTAGCTCCGTACACAACGGCACTTTTCAGCAAAGAAAGATTCGTTCCGGCCAGTTCAAAAACGATATCCTCCGACGAAGTTTGTTTTTCCTTCAAAGCTGAAGCTGCCAACGAAAGTGTCGCCGCCTCCCTGAATGAAAGGAAATTTTCAACTGTGAACTGAATAATCATACAATATCGTTGTTATATGTGAGTTTTCTGCAAATATAGGCAATATCTTTCTAACTTTTGCATTTTATCGAAATATTTTCCCGATTTACACCCGTTGAAGCCGGAAAGCCGCTATTCCTTTTTGTAACCAAATATCACGCAGAAATGGAAGATAAGAATCTTACGCTGGAGCAGGAAGCCCAGATTAAGAAAAAAGCGGCCGCGCTGAAGGCCGAGAAGAAAGTCCGCAAGGTCTATCCGATGGTCGTGTTCGGCGATATGGATTGCGGAGAAAAAGAGTTTTATGTCGCCTACATGGGAGAACCGACCTTCCCGCAGTTCTCGAAGTTCATGGCGGCGTCGAAGAAGGACGAGGTGAACGCCATGCGTCAGCTCGCCCGCGACTGCTTCCTCGACGGCGACAAGGAGCTGGTGGACAACGAATCGCTGTTCCTCTTCGGGTTGATGTCCCAGCTTTCTGAAATCATCACCACCCGTCAGAGCCTGCTGGTAAACTGATCGACACCTGGGCGGTACGTGACGACCAGCGGATTCGTCAACGGCTGATCTATATCCGCCACTACTTTCCGGGTGTCCATCTCGACAGCATTACGGACGAGGAGTTCGCCATGCTTTCTGAAGAGGCATTGTGGCTTCACCAGCAGGTGCTTATTTCCCGTCTTACCCTGCAACCGCCGTCTCCCTGATCCGCTTTCCGAAGCCCCGCAGCCCTTGTGACTGCGGGGTTTTCCTTTTCAGTCCCCGATGCCCGAAAAGGGCTATTCTTTCAACGGATGTAAACACGCTATTCATGGCTCAAACGCAGAATTACGAAGTCTTTTACGATATAAAGGTCGATGCCACGCAGGGCACCGAGCAGGTAATAGCTTTTGCCAATGCCGTCGAGAAACTAAGCAAGGGCAGGGCGAGCTTTGCACCGGTCATCACCAACATCAACGAGATGATGGAGGCCGTGGAAAAGACCTTCCGGGGAAAGAACGGCAAGAAGAAGGATTTCAACTTCGATCTGGAAATCAAGACCGGAGAAACGGAGAAACGACTGGAGGGTGTCAAGACCCTGCTGACCGAAATCAAAGAGCTGACGCAGGGTATCAAGCTGACCATCAACCCCGGCGAGAAAATCGACGGCCGCGCGCTCCGTAACCAGACCAATAAACTGGTCGGCAAGAAAAAGTTGGACGAGCAGCAGGCCGAGGCGAAACGGAATGCCGCCTTGGCAGTCAAGAGCGTCATGGACACCCAGCGGACGGTCACCCGCTCCATCGGCAAGATCAACTCGGCCCTCGCTCATTTGGAGAAAGGGCGTGAGGTAAACATCAAGACCGACACGGCCCGTGTACGCTTGCAGGAGATTCTCACGCTTTTGGGCAACATCCGGGGTGCTGCCACGATGACGCTGCACCTGAATACGGCGGCTCCCGCAACCTCCGCTCCCGTCGGTCCGGTCGTGCGGCCTCCGTATGCCCCGGTCGCAGCGCCCGTACTCTCCGACAAAGAGCAGGCGGGACTGAACAAACGCCTCTATGCAGACGAGGCCATGAACCGTCAGCGTATGCAACAGGCCCGTGAGAAAGCGGCCTTGCAGGTAGATACCTTCCGGCAGATGTCGGAAATCCGGGCTGCCGAGCGTGCCGCACGCCTGCGTGAAAGCGAACGTGCGCGTGCCGACCGGGAGTTGCGCAAGATTGCCGAACGTACCCGTCGGGAGGAACTCAACGCGGAGAAGCGACGCCGTCAGGCCGAGGAAACCCTGCGGCGTCGCAACGCGGCCCATGTGGTAACCTCCATGCGCCGTCAGGCGGCTTTCGACGATTCCGTGTACGGCAGCAAACGCCGTGCAGCTATCAACCGCATCCAGTATTCCAAGGCCCCGTCGTGGCGTAATCTCCCGATGGCCGGAATGCTCAACGCCTACATGGCCTATAATTTCCTGCGCACGCAGTTCACGGAAGCCGTCGAGTATTCCAACATCATGCAGTCGGCTCACTCGATTCTCCGGGTGGCCGACTCCGATTTGGCAACCTTCGAGGGGCGTTTCGACCGGATGGCCAGATATGTACGCCGTATCGGCGTCGAAACCAAGTTCACGGCTATCGAGGTGGCAGGCGCGGTAAAATACCTGAGTATGGCCGGCATGGGTATCGAGACCATCAACGAATCGATCCGCCCGATTACGAACCTTGCGCTCATTGGCGACAACGACATTTCTCAAATTGCAGACCTCGCCACCAACATCCAGACCGGCTACAATATCAAGAATACCAGCATGGGTTCGGTGGCCGACATTCTGGCCTCTACCGTGTCACGTTCCAACGTGAACATCATCGAGATGGCCGAATCCTTCAAGATGGCGGCCGGTTACCTGCGTCTGTCCGGGGTCGATTTCACGGAGGCATCCGCCGCTATCGGCGTTCTCGGCAATATGGGTATCAAGGGAACGATGGCCGGTACGGCCCTGCGAGCCATGTCCACCCGCTTTGCCAAACCCACCAAAGAGGCACGGGAGGCATTGGACCGTCTGGGCGTGAAGTTCACGCGCATGGAGGATATCTACGGCAAACAGGTGGAAAAGTTGCGTCCGCTGGCCGACATCTTCGAGGATCTGAACAAGAAAGGGGCGACGATGGCCGACATGCAGACCATCTTCGGCAAGATCGGAGGCAATGCTGCCATGATGTTCGTCAGCAACTACGGGCAGCTTCGGACGCTCGCGTCGCAGAACCGTGCATCGCAGGGCATCTCTTCCGAGCTGGCGCAGGTGAAGCAGGACACGACCAAAGGTTTGTGGTACCAGATGACCTCCCAACTCACGGAATCCTTCATGCAGGGGTACGAGCTGATCGAGCCTGTCATCCGGAGTACGTTGAAAGACTTCCTTTCCAAGTTCAATTCCCGTGAGTTCGCCCGTGGCCTCGCTTCCATCGGACAAGGTGTACTGAGCCTGCTCTCCGTGCTGGGGAACTTCGCTTCGTGGATGACCCGCAACTTTTACTGGATCGAGCCGCTTCTGTTCACCGGCTTTGTCGCCACGCGACTGTTCAAACTCGCCGGGGCTCTGACCAATGTCGGTGTCGCGGTCGGCTTTATCGGCAAACAGGCCGCAGGCAATTCCATCGCCGAGCTGCTTTCCGGTCTGACCGGACTTACCAGTGCCCGAGGCGTCAAAGCCCTGTCTTTTGCCAACAAACGGGCTCTTGTCACCGCTTTTCAGGCCGCCGGTGTCAGTGGCAAGGGTGCAATGGGACGTGCCTTGCTGCAAGGTGGAGCCGGTTCTTTCGCCGCCCGTGCCGGATTCTCTTCGCTGTTCGCCTCGCAGGTCGCAACGGGCGGCGGTCTGGTCGGTGCCGCCGGTTCCCTGAGTGCCATCGGTACGACCGCCGTTGCCGCCACGGCCGGCATCGCGGCCTTGGTTGGTGCTTTGGGGTGGGTTGCCTACAAGACGTGGCAGATCAAGAAGGCCAAAGACGCCGTGCTGGAAGACATTACCGCCAACGAGAAATACCGCTATCCGGTTATCGAAGACCTATACGCTGCCTTACACAAGACCTACCAGCAGGCCATTGATACCAAAAAGGCGGTGGACGACCTGACTACAGGCAAGACCATCGAGGAAAGCAGCGGCCATAAGATCGGAGCCTTTACCAAAAACTGGTGGGCTGGCTGGGCCGGCACGTTTGCCGTGGGTGCATCGGACGGCATGATTACGATCGAGGATGTGTACAGCCCCGAAGATGCCCGGCAGGACGACAGCAGGGAGGCTATTACAGCCATTGCCCGCCGGGATAGCCAGTCACGCCTGAATGCCGCCTATGCCGAGTTCGGAAAAATGTCCGACCCGTTGGAGGTGCGTGCCTTTATCGAGAACATCGCCCTCAAATACGGCCAGCAGGCAGTGACGGCAGCGGAAGCCGCAAAGAAGCTCGGCTTGGACAAACCTTTCTGGTTCGAGCGTGACGGCAAGGTCACCTACACCAACGCTCTCGGCGACCTGCCAGAAATAGCGGCCGCCTATACGCCCACCTACGCTGCCTACCAGAACAGCACCACCGTGAAACACATCACCACGGCGGCACAGGGCTATCTCGATGCCATCGAGAGCGCGGCGGGCGCCCGTGCCCTGATCGAGAAATCGGGATTCGACTACGGTGAACTGACTCGTGGCGGTTTTACGCAGAACAAAGACGGGCTGTGGGTACAGAAGGCTTTGAATGCGCAGGCTACCGACAAGGAGCGTCAGGAGATGCTGGCCGGCCGGCAGCGTGTACACCACCTGTTGGTAAACCTTTCCGGCACCCTGCGCCAGGTGTTCGGCGGTTCCTCGGAGGCAGCGGAAAATATCCTCCGCAAGGCGGGTTTCTCGGCGGCGCTCTACGCCAACGAGCCGGACTCGAACGACACCTCCCCGTTCAATGCCAACCGCATCACGGGTGTTTCCGGGGATGACGACGGTGGCGCGGGCGGCAACTATTCCGGTACGGGGCGGCTGTCTTCGGCGGCTCCCAAGCAGGTCATCGTCAACATCACCAACCTGATGAGCGTGGAGACCATCGACCTGCTTAAATCGCCTGAAGGACAGACGGCCGAGATCCAGCATTTCAAGGAACAGATGGCCCAAGCCCTTATCGACGTGGTGCATGACTTCGATGCCTCGTGGAACGGTTAATCAACAAAAAGACAACGACATGAAGAACCTATTCGGCAGCAGATTGCTCAACATCGGTGCCTCGACGCTTCTGAGCGGGGGCATCCTCTCTCATGGCGGACTGGGTGGCTATATCAGCGATGCCGCCCGCCGCGCCATCGGTCTGGGACTCGCGGAGTTTCAGGACGGTGCCGTACATTACTTCTCCAAAAACAGCGACATCCTGAAACGTGCCGCCATTCAGTTCGTCTGCCAGACGGGTTACGGTATGCTCCGCTCTTATCCCCGCTACATCAAATACTGGGAACAGAAAGAGCGGGACAAATACCTCGAAACCCAGTCGCAGAGCGCCATCGTCAACAAATCCGGGCAATACTACCAGCTCATCAAGGAGCAGCAGGCCGTCGCCGAGAAGAAGAACTACACCGACAGCATCGTGGGACGCACGGTGGCGGACTACATCGAATTGAAAATCAGCGGTGAGGGCACCTACTACGACAAGGAAAGCGGCAAGGTGGAGCCCAACAGCAAATACGGGCTGATTACCTTCGTCGATCTGGGGCCGCAGGTGCAGCTCTCCTCGAAGAACAACATCGTGCTGACCACGGTACAGGGACGCGACTACACCCGCAAGGAGTTCATTTCGGGCGGCGACCTGGAATTTACCGTAAACGGTCGGATAACCAGCAAATATCCCGACGTGTACCCGGAAGCCGAGCTGTCGAAATTCCTGAAAATCGTACAGTACAAAGGTGTCATCGACTGCGACAACACCATCCTTCGGCAGTTGAAAATCTCGCAGCTTATCATTCTGGGCTACTCGCTTCCTGCCGCCGAATACCGGAACGTCCAGCCCTATACCTTGCAATGCGTGGCCGTCGAACCGTCCGAGGCGGTGGAACTGATTTCCAAAGATGCGGAGGTCGTGGACGAGGCCATCGAACACACGAACAAATGGATCAAGTGGGTACGGTTCGGCACCGACGTCATCGACCCGACCTCCATACTAAAACTGAATAACCTATGGCTGTAGCACCGCTCGATGTATTATGCTGCCGGATTACCGTCGGCGACCCCGATCCGGGGAACCCGATGGCGATACAGAACCCCGTCACACTCACGGAGGTGCAGGAGGTGGAGATCGTCGAGACCTACAAGAAACTCATCGGTACGGCGACCGTCCGATTTCCCAAAGGGACTGTTTTTCGTTCCACCATCGTCGGTACGGTCACCCTCGAAGGCAAGGATGCCGGCCGGATAACCACCGAGGTCATGCAGGACGGTGTGGTCATCGAGAAACGCTCCAGCTACTCGGCAATGGACGCCACGACCTTCAAAATCGGGCAACGGGTGCGTATCCGTTTGGGATATAACGGGATGTTGCGCACGATGTTCGACGGGTATATCACCGGCTACAACACCGAGAGCAGCTTCGAGCTGAAATGCGAGAATATGGCCTACAAGCTCAAGCTGAAACAGGCTCCCAAGTTCGAGACGCCGGCATCGGGCACGAGCGTGAACGACGTGATGGAAGGCAAATACAACATACTGAAAGATACCGGGTTCAAACTGCACTCCGAGACCAAACGGTTCGACATCCAGATCGGAAAGATCAAAATCACGGACAACTTCACCGTGGCCGACATCCTCTCGGCGTGGAGCCGCTACCGCATTTACTGCTTTCTGAAATACGACGAGAACAGTCCCGACCTGATGCCGGCTATCGCCATCGGCCGCCCGTATTCATCGGCCAAGAGCCAGCCCCGGTTTCCGGAAGACACGTCGTCCGGCCCTTTCCGCATACGCTTCGACACGCACGTGGCATCGTCGGATTTGAAAGTGCTCAAAACCGACCCGAAATTCCTTGCCGTACAGGCCAAGGCGTTGGGCTCGGACGAGAAATTCTTCGAGGTGACGGTGCGCCTGAACCCCGACTACGACCCGAATACCTCCGGCAGTAAGGAATTCCAGACCGTGAACGCCACGCAAATCAGCAAAAAGACGCACAAGGTCACGGGCAATACCACGGCCAGCGGCGCGCAGACCCGCACGAAGGCAGACCTCTCGACCTACACCATCGTGCCCTACATGTCGCCGAACATGAAAATCAACTCCGACAAGCTCGTCGAGGAGGCCATCGAATACTTCCGCAGCTACAATCTGAATGGAATTAGCGGTTCGGTGACGCTCTTCGGGGATTTCGGGTTATATCCGGCTTGCCAGGTGGAGCTTATCGACGACCGGAATCCGGCCAAGAACGGCACCTACATCGTCGAGGAGGTTACGACCACCTTCGGAACGGGAGGCTACAGGCAGAAAATCACGATACCGCATAAAATCAAAGGAACAAGCAATACTTACGGTACCCGAAAATGATCATCAGGCCGGACCGGCGTTTGAAATAATCTTTCAATCAATCCGCTTCGCCGCATCTCCTCCGTCGGCATACACAGCAGTTTCGGCGGGTCGATCAGGGCGATGCCATCGGCGAGCGACAACGCGATGTCGAGCTCGTGGGTCGAGAAGAGGATGCACTTGCCCTCTTCGTGCGCCAGCCGGGCCAGCAACGAGCAGAGCTCGTAGCGGTTAGGCAGATCGAGGAACGAGGTCGGTTCGTCCAGCAGGATGACCGGCGTCTGCTGCGCCAGCGCGCGGGCAATCAGGATGCGCTGGCACTCGCCGTCCGACATGCGGTCCATCGTGCGGTCGGCATACGCCTCCATACCCACCGAGGCGAGCGACCGCATGACGATTTCCCGGTCTTGCGGCTGCATACGGCCTATCCAGTTCGTATAAGGTGCGCGGCCGACAGCCACGACATCCTCGCACCGCAGATTGGTGATGCGTGTGCGTTCGGTCGTGACGAATGCCAATGTTCTCGCCATTTCGGGAGCTTTCATGGCGGCGATGGTACGACCGTCGAGCATGATTTGGCCCGAATAATTGCAGTTCAGTCCAGCTATGGCACGGAGCAGGGTCGATTTGCCCGTACCGTTGCGGCCGATAAGCGCCGTCAGCGTACCTTTCGGAATCGTGGCGTTCACTTCGCGGAGCAGCGTGCGGCCGCCGTAGCCTATGGAAAAATCGCGCAGTTCTATCATACCGTCATTGATTTACTGCGTAAAACCACCCATACTACTATCGGTATTCCCAACAGTGCGGTGATGGCGTTTATCGGCAGGGTGAACAGCTTGGAAACGAGGTCGCAGAGAAGCAGTACCGATGCCCCCGAAAGCAGGGTTCCCGGCAGGAGCACCCGGTGGTCGCTGTTGCGGAACAACATCCGTGCGACGTGGGGCATGGCCAGACCGACGAAACCGATCGGGCCGCAGAAGGCGGTCACCGTTCCTGCCAGCAGCGTGGTTGAGAGAAACAGCAGTCTGCGCGAGCGGCGGATGTCGAGCCCCATCGTCACGGCATACTCCTCGCCGAAGAGCAGCAGGTTGAGCGGTTTTATCGTTGCTATCGCCAGCAGCAGCCCGATGACGACCGACGGCACGAGGACGGCGAGCTGCTGTACGGTCACGTCGCCGAGCGATCCCATCGTCCAAATGACGAAGGCTTTCAGGGCCTCCTCCTTGCTCAGGTATTGCAATATCTGCACGACGGCGCCCACGCCCGACGAGAACATCATACCCAAAATCAATATCACCATGATGTCCTTGATGCGGTGTCCGACGGCGGCGATTACGAACAGCACGGCGGCCGCACCCGCCCATGCGGCCGAAGCTGCGCCTATCGACGAGCCGACCCCGGCCAGCACCACGAGTGCCACGCCGAGGCTCGCGCCCGAGCTGATGCCCAGCACGTAGGGTCCGGCAAGCGGATTACGGAACAGCGTCTGCATCTGCAAGCCGCTGACCGACAGTGCCGCACCGGCCAACAAAGCCACCACCGCCTTTATCAGGCGGATGTTCAGAACGATTTTCGCCGTAGTCCGCGGACAGTCGCCGCCTGTCAGGGCCGCCCACACGTCGCCGACGGGAATGCGCACCGCTCCCACAACCAGATCCAGCAGGAAAAGGAAAGCCGTGAGGACGGTCAGAGATATGAACAGTGTCGGGGTGCGGAGGCGCATTAATCAAGACCTTTTTGCGTTACAACAATATAGTCGAAAAAGTCTCCGCAGGTAACGGCTATACGCATTTTTCGTATGGTACCGGCATTCCTTTCCACCTTAATTTGAAGCGTTTTCTTATCTATTTTCTCTATATTCAACCACTCATATGTTCCCAAGTTTCCTGTTGTATTGATATCACCTACGCCCGGATAACTTATAGAGGTTTGTAGATTCTCAACATAAGATAACCACCAAAGCCCCTCGGAAACAACCGTTTGAGAGCCTTTTTCCGCCTCAAATTCTATTTCATGTTTCGAGAGTTTAATACTATCCTCCCACTCACCGTCCTTGCCATCAAGACTATTATCGTCCTGAGTGCAACCTGCTAATATAAGGGATAATAAACAAATTACTACGAATAGATACTTCATTCTATTTATTTATTTCAGTTTCTTATAATATACGAAATCTTCCTCCACCAGTTCGGGATGGAATATCTTTACGAGGTCGCGCAGCACCAGGTCGGGATTCACGACGCCCGATTCCCAGTAGTCGTTACCCCCGGCGGTATTGGTGCGGGCGTTGTTGTTGTATACATCTCCGTTGCGGAAGCAGCGGGTGTCGGAGAACTTCGGGCAGGCGGCTTTCAGTTCGCCGAGTGTGTTCGCCGCGCCGACGTTCAGCCACATGTCGGCCGCCGAAGCGAGCAGATAGGCTTCCTCCATGTCGATGGGCGTCGAAACGTTGCCCGTGTTCTTCTTGTAGATGTAATCGCCTCCCGCGTCGGTAATCAGCCGCACGGCATAACTCTCGGCAGAGGGCATGAACCATGAATCGCCGTAGGGGGTGTTGAGCATCACGGACGGGGCATCGAGAACGGTATCGGCTACTTTCTGTTTCAGTGCATTATATCGGACGGGAATTTCGGCGAATACCTTTTCGCCTTTCGCACGTTCCCCGACGATCTCCGAGAGTGCCACCAGCCACTCGGCCTTGCCCAACGGCGACTCTTCGAGGTAATCGCCGACATACAGGAACGGGATGCCGAGCTCGCGCAGCTTCGGCTCCATGCCGCTGGCCCCGTTCACGCCGTAGAGCAGCACGAGGTCGGGATCGAGCGAGAGCAGCAGTTCATAGTCGATGTTCCCCTCGTAACCTACGTCGCCGATGCGGTCGCGGCGTGCCTGAATGTCGGAGTTGGAAATGTAGTCGATTCCCGAAACGCCGACCACGCGTCCGACCTCGCCGATGGCATCGAGCATGGCGACGTGGGTCGAGGACATCGCCACGATGCGCCGTGCATCCCCTTCGAGCACCTGCCCGTCGAAGCCCTCGGGAGCGGTTTCCCCGTCACGGGCGATGAACAACTGCGCGGCGACGCTGTCCGCGCCCTGCCAAGGGTTCGTGGCGGTAAGCAGTACGCTTTGCCTGCCGTTGGCGCCTTGGATGTCGAAGCCCGAAGCGTATTCGGGCGTATAAAGCGGTGTATTGAAATCGGCGAGTTCGGAACTCTTGCCGCGGCAGCCCGCTAACGCCAGCGTAAGCAGCAACAGCAGGCTCAGGTTCTTGAATATTCTCATATCGTTACCTATTTACGTTTACATGATTTTTCTTGTTTTTCCCGAATTTCGGGGTGATGCCAATGAATAGTTCGAAGTTGATGCCCGGCATGGGGCGCGACAGCACCGAGAGATAATCCTCGTCGAAGAGATTATTGACGGCGAATTTCAACTGTACGTCCAGCGGTTTGAACGACAGCATTTTCTCCAACGAGACATTGCTCATGAAATAGGGCGGCAGGTGTCCCGTCAGCGTGTAGTCGTTGCTCGACATGGTGAAGCGTTCCGAATAGTACGCCCACTTGTAGAGGAACGCCCACGTGCGCCACGACAGACGGCCTGTCAGCGAAGCGGAGTGCTTCGGGACGTAAGGCAACTGTTTCCCTACCGACTGGTCGGCGGGCGACATCTTTTCGCCTTCGTTGACGGAAGGGGTCCACGAGTAGGAACCGTTCAGGTCGAGCAGCCACTCCTTTGCGGGCTGCACGGAGAGGTCGGCTTTCACCTCGATGCCGTAGGCATGGACTTTCTTCACGTTGCGTGGCGAGAAGAATCCCTTGGTCGTCGGCAGCCAGATGATCCAGTCCTCGATGTAGGAGTCGAACCAGCTTGCGCTGCCGCTCAGTTTATAGACACCCTTTTTGCCGACATCGAAACTCGCTCCGGCATCGTAGCTGAAGCCGTGTTCGTTTTTCAGATTGGGATTGCCGCCCGGCAGGAAGTAAAGGTCGTTCAGCGTCGGGAAACGGTAGTTGCGCGACACGGAGGCTTTCACCATTACGTTCCCTTTGCGCGAGAGCAATCCGTCGATGAAGAATGCCGGAATGAGCGGTGCCCATTTGTCGCCCGACATCTCCTCGCGCAAGACCAGCGAAAGGCCTATCGGCTCGACCGGCTGCCATTTGGCCGATACCGAACCGGAGAACTCCACGCGCCCCTTGTCGTAGCCCACGATGGCCTTGCCGCCGTCCTGTAAGATGATGTTCTTGTCTTCGCTGCGTACCAAGTGTTGGTACACGGATACGTTCGAGGTGAAGAACCATTTTCTGTTCGGCGAATATTCTCCCTCCGCCTGTCCGTAGAACGTGTTTATCTTGCTGCGCGAGCGGGTCATGGAGGCCCAGTTGCCGGGAGCGACCTCCCGCTTGTAATCATAGGCCATCCACGTGTGGATATAACCGCCTTTCACGCCGACCTTCCAGTTGCTTTTGATGTGGTCCCACGACAAAACGCCCCGGAAGGTCTGTTCCCGCTGGCGGTTCTCGAAGTCGGTCGCGTCGCCGTAGTCGGTGGTCAGCATCGGCAGTTCCCGGTTGGAATGGATATACCATGCGTTCAGTCCCAGTTTGTCGCCTTTCCGCGTGTCGTAATACACCTCCTGAAGCAGATGCAGGTCTTTGAACGAGCCCGAGCGGTTGCGCTCCTCGGGATGATACTGTCCGACGATGTTCTTCTCCTCGTCGTAGATGTTTATCTTCTTGTCGTGGTTCGTGTACTTGTAGTCGTTGGGCGACGACGAATAGACGGCGCGGGTGGAGACGTGCCAGCGGTCGCTACCGTAGGTGAAGCGGGCGAACTCGTCGAACGTGCGGAACGAACCGATGCCCTGCACGTATTGGGCATGGAAGCCCTCGCCGACCTGCGGTGCCGTACCGAGCTTGACCAGACCGCCCAGTCCGCCGCCCGTTTCATTCACCGACGAGGTACCGTGAAGCAGCGACGCATTGTCGATGAAGTAGGACGGTATGGTGGAAAAGTCGGTCATGCCGAGCATTGGATTGTTGATGCGCATACCGTTCCACGTCACCTGAGTGTGTGAGGGCGACGTGCCGCGAAAGGCGACGGTCGAAAGCGTGGCACGACCGTAGCTCTTGACGAACACCGATGAATTGAACGTCAGGATATCCGCCATCGACAGGGCGATGTTCTCTTTCAGCGCAACCGAATCAAACTTCGTCTTCTGCACGCCAATCTCTTTCATGGGGCGTTTGCCCCATACCGTAACCTCGTCTATCTGATAGATGCGCCGTGTGATGTCCTGTGCGGACAGCACGGACGGGCAGACGAACAGGAGCGAGAAGAGTAGATGTAGATATTTCGTGTATCTCATTGGATTCTGTTTTTAGTGTTACTACTTCCAGCAGAACGCGCCGGGAATAATCCCGACATAAAACTCGTCGATTAGTTTCCCTTCCGGCGAATAGCGGTAGATGATGCCCTGCTGCTGGTAGTCGATAGCATCGGCCACATACACCTCCCCGTTGGCGGGATTCACCGTCAGCCCGTAGTAAATCGTGCCGCTGTATTCGAGGAATGGCCGGACGGGAACACGGTTTGCCGTCACGTCCATACACCAGATGTCCTTGTTGATCCAGTATAGCTTGTCCCGCTCGCCGTTGAGCTGCACCTCACTCGGCCAGTCACCTAATTTGAACTTGAACTGCTTCTCCACCGTGAATGTCTCGGCATCGATGCGGTACAGCGATGGGGCTTCGTAACCGTAGGGACTGCCTTCATAGCCTCCGTCGGTCACCGTCCACATCTTGTTATATTTGTCCATTACGAGCGACGTGGGCTGGATGCCGATTTTCAGTTCATCGACCACCAGGTCCGTCTCGGTGTCGATTTTGATGATGCGGTTCTGGTACGACCAGCAGTTGCAATAGACGTACTTGCCATACTGCACCATCTGCTCGGTGGAGCCGCTCTCCATCGTCATGTCTGGCACCTGAATGTAGCCGGTAATCTCGTATTTCTTCGGGTTGATGATGAAAATGCGGTTGTCCCACAATTGGGTGACATAGGCCTTTTCGTCGCTCAGGAAATGGATGTAGCGCGGCGAGGTGAGGTTCTCGATGCGTCCCACTTCCTTGAATGTATTGAGGTCGATGGCGAAAATCACGTGGGAGTTGTTCACCACCACCCAGCCTTTATTGTCGTGGATACACATCGACTGCGCCACGTCACCGAGCTTCATGCCGTTGGCGCGGAAAAACACTTCGTTCTGCACCTGATTGGTCGCGGGGTCGTAGTACGACAGCGTGGCGTTGCCGTATTGGAAATTGCCCTCGTTGGTGATGAACAGGCCGGAGCCGGAGGCATTGAAATCCTCCACCGCATCACCATAGTCCCACTTCATGCAGGAACCGAGAGTGAGCGACACGCCGGCAACTACGCTCCACAACAGGTATTTCAGTTTATGACGGGTCATATCGTTATTGTTACGGTGAATCCCCGGCATGTTTGCCTTACGGCATACATACCGAGGATTGGCAGAAAATTTATTGTTGCATTACTGTCTATTCAGCGGGCTTATACCGGCCTTCTTTCATATCCTGATAGGTGGGGTTGTAACCACATTCTCCTACAGTCCATTGAGACTCTTTCGTAAAGACGTTATTTTCAAACAGATATTTGAAAGAGCTAAAGTCGTTGACATCTTCCTGACCGCTTATGCTAATACTCTTTGCCGTTTTGAGACCGGAAAAATCTATGGATTCTATGCCGTTTGGACCGAAATCAGAGTACGGGCATGTTATTGAAAGATCTCCGTAAATTGATTCTATAGTAGAATAAGATAGATTATCCGCTGTCATGCCAAACATCGAGGTACTTGTAATAACATTGAAGTTCCCATGTATTGTTTTTAATTTGGGGCATGAAATATTAGTTCCATCAAGACTAAATGCCACGTCTATCTCTGTTCCATCCACTCCAATGCTTTCCAAATTGGAAAATTCAATGTCGTTCTTGAGAGATTGTGTTTTAATTGAGCATGAGCCAAGAACTCTCTTCAATGAAGGAAATTCAATTTTATTTGCATTCGCATTTTTTTCTAATGTTAAAGTACCTCCTATTTCCTGCAATGTAGGAAATTCGATTTCCACTCCTGTATCAACAGAACCTGTATTCAAAGCGATAGTAACATCTCCTGCCACATTGACAAATGGCATTATGAAACTTTTTACATAAAAATAATTTTCACATTTGAAGGCTCCCTGTATATTCGAGATTCCCTCAAGAGTAAATTCTGTCAATCGACAGTTTTTAGGAAGCAACAGCAGACTACCGTTAAATGTTTCCGGTCCTACGATTTTATTTAATTGGTTGCATTGCAGGGTAAGTGTATTTCCGTTAAAATTTGTCTGAGACAAATCCAATTCTTCGATGAGCAGATTGCTCAAAGTCATGTCTCCCAATGCGTCCCTTAAAGCGGATATATTGAATTTATTGACTTTGTTTGCATCCACACTGAACTCTCCACAGGATGTAAGGCCGGGGAGCTCGATGGTGGATATTTCTTTGCAATTCTTTATAGTCAAACCTCCTACCGAATATAATTCAGTCATTGCAATGCTCCCGATTGAGGACATATCGCTAAATGAGGCAGTTCCTGTTATTCTCTCTAATGCCGGCAGATAAATACCTTGCAATTGGGGGAAATACTGTATTGCAAGTTCGTTTCCTATCTGTTTGAGTGCCGAGAAAACAATGGCTTCGGTTGCTGCTGATTCTTTTTGTATTACCGAACCTCTGACAATCAAGGAAGAACCGACATACTCGACCGCATTCGCATCCAAATCGAGCAAAGCATCGGATGCCACATACATATCCTCTCCGATGGTTCCGACTTTAGGTATGGATATTTTTTCTACGGTGGAACAATTTATAACGAAATCTCCGATAATATCAAGCAAGGAAGGGAAATTAACCGTTTTGAGTGTCGTATTTTTACTGGTGGAAGTTGTGGAGCCCAACTTGAAACTGCCGATTCGTTCCAGATTGTCCAGTCCTGATAAATCGGCACCCTTGTAGGAGGGATTGAGAATAAGGGTGTTACTTATCTGTTTCAAATTGGCAAGCCCTTCCAGATTGGTGATTTCTTCCCCGTCGACCGTTCCGATGGTCAGGTTTCCGTCGATTTTGTTTATTCCGGTCTGGGCAAAATTATCCACTTCGGCTTGCGTGGCAAGTACCACGCTGCCACTTTGCTCGATGTCGGTGTATCGGTAAGTATAGGAATATACTTTGCTCTCCTGCATTTTGGAAGTGACTACGAATTTCCATTCATTCTCCCAATCCTGTATGTTCGATGGGTTGGGGTTGATGGAGGCTCCTTCACAAAGGGCATATTCTACGGTAGCACCCTCCAAACTGACGTTATAAGGTATTTCAACGGTAATCATGTCCCCGGCGATCGTAGCCTGATAGGTAATGCCGTCAACGGTCAGGGCAAAATCGGAAATGAAATGATCCTTGCCCTCTATTCCGCTAAATTCCGGATCGTCATCATTGCACGCAGTAAAGCAGAGTGCAGTGAAGCAGAATAGGATGAAATAATATATCTTGTTCATGATGGAATCTTATTTGTCATTATTGTTATTTTCGTCACAGAACTTGAATACTTCCGTGGAATTTTCACCCAACCAACCGGCTTTTACATTGACTCCGGTCTGTACCTTGATAAAGTCGATATGGGTCAGATTCGCCGAGGTACCGTCAATATTGACTGCATCGGAAATCTTAAAGAAATTGCCGATTGCGGCCGCACCGGGATTATCCTTGTTGGGCATATCATCGCCGATATTGTCGGCATATCCCCAGCCGAACGGATTATTGGACCACATTCCTGTTGTAGGACTTTGTTCCGTGCGTGCCTTTAAGCAAGTGCCATACAAAGTGTAAGAATCCGCTTCAATCCACAAAGGATAATAAAATTCTTGCGGGTGATAGTTGCCGAGACGGTCAATCGCACCATTATTGCCCTTGTTGTCCTGCCAAGGAGTATCCATGTTGGGACCGGGACGGAAATAGGTCACGGCATAATCCTGAATGGTTTCGGGCTTTCCGTATTCTGAGCCTTTCAATTCATACCATTCATCATTGGGCAATCCGTCTCCATTGACATCCTGCATGACCCAAACTATACCCGGCTCACACGAACCGTCAAAAGCATTTCCCTTAATAGAAAAATCATAACCACCTCTATTCTCGATGCTGTGGTCAAAGCCGACTACGATATATCCGCCCCAACCGCCGAGAGAGACGTATTTTTCATTATCGAGGCGTTTTTGGGCATAAGCACAAGCGGCTTCGTGTGTGTGTTCTCCGTTGAATCCTGCTGTATTCGTTTCGTTTACGAATTGTCCGGGAGCAGGGATAAATTCATGTACCTTATTGCTGTAAATGGAATTTCCGGCAGCAAATGCTTTTTTTTTCAGCGGCTTCACAACATTTTACCGGAATATCGACACTGACTTCATCTACGCCGGATACCGAAATATTCCGGGTAAGAACGGCAGCCTTTGAACCTGGGTTCTCGTATTTCACCGTAAACGTAAGTGTATATTCTCCGGTTTGGGCAGGTTTGAATCCGTATATCAACGCATTGGCTCCGTCGATTTTCTGTCCGTCCAAACTCCACTGGTAGGAAGGTTCGGCACTGACCGACACGTAGGGACGAATAAACAGTGTGCGACCCAATTCCACATATTTGGTGTCGTCTTCGGCAAAATACAAAGATGACGGAATATCTATTCCGATCGGAAGTTTATCGACCACCTCGATTGAGATTGTCTTTTCCGTTTTGCCGTCCTCATTCGTGACGGTCAATGTCAGTTCATAAGTTCCCAATTCATCCTGCTTGAACGTATAGGTGTTTCCCGTGCCGACCTCTTTGCCGTCAAGCGTCCATAAGTAAGTAGCCCCCTCTGCATTTTGAATGTCGGGAGTAAGGATGTACTCACGCCCTGCAACAACTTTCAGTCCCGTCGAGGGCGTTACCAATGAAATGACAGGAGGTGCCAATTCATTGACATCCACACGGATTTCCTCTTCCGTGCTGGCATCTCTCGTATCCACCCGCAGGGTAACGTAATACGAGCCGCATTCGTCGAAAGTGTATTTCAGTTGCGGTTCCTCGGAAATAATGCGGCCGTTGCATTTCCATGAATAAACGGCATAATCGACATTTTGATAGGTAGGCTCGATAATGACCTCTTTCCCTATCTTTACAATGTAAATGCCGTCTTCGCTGTCCAACTCAATGACAGGGGGGACGGTCACGTCTTGCGATATTTCCTCGTCTTTGTTACAAGAAAATAAAAATACCGCTAATGAGAATAAAAGCAAATACTTCTTCATGTTAATTTAATGATTTTAATCAATGAAAATCCCTTGAAGAAAGTATCTTGTTTCAATCTCCAGCGGGGATATAAAAAGGGGCAAATACTCTATTTGTGATTAAAAAGCATTTGCCCCCGATTCATATTAGTTTACAGTTACATCTATATCGTCTATGGCAACATAAGCCGGGGTATTCAAACCGTATGTGCTTGAATCGCTTCCTTCGAAGTTAATCGCAACAGTACATACGCTGTCCCCTAAATCGCTTAAATTCACTTGATTCCAACCGGTACGGATTTTATTGGTCAAGCCTGATTCCGTATTTTTGCTTGAATCAAAATTTGCCAGATAGTATTCAACTTTCCTACCTGTAGACTTACCCGTTGCATCCAAAGCGACGAATACCACCTTGAACCAGCCGTTCTGTTTTTGCAAAGAACCTTGGGTAAACGAATTTCCATCCTTCATAACAAGATATGCGTAAGTTGTATTACAAACCCATACGCTGTTGAATTTACCATATTTCGGTGTTCCTTCGACTGGGGTATTTTCAGTCTTGACTTTGTATCCGTTCGCATCGGTCAGATATATCTTAGCGCATTTGTCATAGGTTGTTTGTGAATCATTATACGAGTCGCTATAACCGAAAGCTACGGCAAAATTACTACCGCTATGGCCACCATTGGGCCAGTACACGCTACATTGATTCTGATAATCACCCTGCGTCATGTTATGGAAGTTAGAGATGGCAAAACCGCCATTCCAAAATTCATATTCCCAAGGCTGTCCAGATACCCACTCTTGCTTCAGATAGTTGATAGGGAACTGAATGTACGTACCGGATTCACCTATTTGAGTGAGGTAGCCAGTAGTTACTTGATTTTCGTCTGCGGATGCTGTATAGAGGTTGGCTCCATACTGGTCGGATGCCATCACATCTGCCGGCACATTATCGAAGTCGATAATTGCATTGGTCGCATTCGTAGCGCGGGTTTGGATCGCACTCTCTTCATACGGAGAAAGGAAATCATCGTCGGATGAACATCCTGTAAACACTGCGACGGTCATTGCTACAACAGCCATTGCCATGATTTTGTAAAAGTTTCTCATATTCAATTGGTTTAGTGAAACATATATATACAAAAAATCCGTTTGTCACGATGGGTAATCGTATCAAACGGATGCAGTGTCTGTATCAATTCCGGTAAGGTCAGCCTAAAAGGCATAAACCCACAGCCAATCATGCTGTAATTGAACAAACGCCAAATACCCGTGGCGGTTATCTCATCGCATTTGTAGCAGGTCTTCTGACTTATCCCAGCTTACCACGCCTTCCCAGTCCTATGACCAGTGGCAGGTTGTGGCAACTTTTTGTTGGAACTTACAGCAGCAGGTACTGTCCCGGATTTTCACCGGATTCCTTTTTCATCCTATCGGGTCTTCCGACCGTTAAGGAACTACAACGGTACAAAAGTAACAAAAATGTTTCAAATCTCATTCTATGATTCCGAAATATTTTTCCCTTACGGCCAACTTTTTTGAAACATACAGATTATCAAGAAATTCACAAGTTGTCGTTTTCATGAGATAGTTGCATCGGATAAAACTCTTTATCCGGTCTTCGGCTACTCTTTATAAAACGGCGATATGGAAGAACCGAACAGAAGGAATATGCAGGACAACAACCGGCGGATGATACAGGAGGCGATCCGCAAAATTGCGCTGGGACGCAGTATCGAGCGTATCGAGATGGCTCCGGGCGGCATGGGCGGTGTGGGTACCGCCCGCATGATTCACGGCTATGTCGCCAAGATACATGACGACCCCGGTGATGAAGAGTTCGCCGACTACGGCGGCACGGTGGACGTGGGTGAATATCCCGACGAGACGGCCTCGGCGGGCGGTATCATCCACAAAGGCGTGTTGCTGGCTGCCGCCCGGAACAACGAGGGCGGTTTTCTCATCGTGCCGACCCTTTTTTCGGAGGTGACCATCGTACTGGATGCCGCCACCCGTCATGCCTATATCGTCAACTACTCCCACGCCGAAACGATCCGCATGGAGGCACATACGGAGATCTGCATCGGCATGACGGAAACCGAGGCTCTCGACCCCGGCAGCGACTCTTCGCCCGACTACGACGAATTGGAACCAACGGGAAACGAAGCACACACTATCTACACGGCCGAAGGTATCACGGCAACAGTCAGAAACGACAGCGGCAAAGAGTCGTCGGTCGTGCAGGGCGCGGAAGAGATCACGCAGACCGTCGATAAGTCGGAAGTCAAACAGACCGCCGACAAAATCGTGCAGAAGGTAAATTCCACGACCGTTGCCGTAGCAGATAACAAAGTGACGCTCGGCGACGAGAACGCCACCGAGCCGCTTGTATTAGGGAATGAACTGGCGCAGCTCATGCTGGATTTCCTGACGGAGTGCAGCAAGATCATGACACCTACGCTCATGGGAACCATGCAGCCGCTGAACTTTCCCAACTTCCTCTCGCTGACCTCCAAGATTCAGAAATTCCTATCCAAAACCTCCTATACCAAATGAGCGTCACCCTTCATCCCGGCATCGGCGGTCTCGACCCGCAGAGCCTGTGCTACAGTCTCTACCGCCAGTTATACCAGACCTTCTTCAACGCCCAGGAGCGCAAAAGCGAGGACAATCCCTATGGCGTAGAAGAAGGTGACGACACGTCCATCCGTCTGCACAACACGGCCTACGGGTTTGCCGAGGCGATTTCGTCAGGCGTTTCCGGGGAGGGCGGCACGGGTAGCTGGGCCGGCTATCTTCCCAGAAGCGGCGGTGACATGCAGGGGCCGTTGTGCGCCGACTACGGCTTTACCGCCGGCATCGACAACCGCCGCGTGCTGGAAACCTTTCGCACTCCGCAAACCGATGGCGATGGAAACATCATCGGTTACACCTACGGCATCCGCCTGACGGGTGACGTACATGTCGGCGGGAACCAGCTCTTTGTGGGCGGTATGCAGCCGCTCCGTTGCGATCCGGCTACCGGGACGATTTTCCTGAACGGGAAACGGGTCGATTTCGCCGATGCCCACCTTTCCCTGACCGGAAGTGTCCTGTTGGGCGAGACCAAAGAAAACGGAGTGCTCCTGACGTCGGACAGCCTGCTCATTCATGGACGGGAAGTCTATCACGGCGGTAATTCCAACCTTCCCACCGTGGACTGGTCGATGCACAATGCTATCATTGCCGGTTCTCTCGAAGTCATGGGGGCGGCAGCACTCTCCGGCAAGCTGCGGGCCTTGCAGGGCGTAGAGTTGGGCGACGGCGGGCGGCTGCTCTTCTCTGTTCTCGGAGAGACCGTTTCCTGTCTGAATGACCTTACCTTTTCAGCCGGATGCGGAGTCCGAATCGGCGGAGTTACCGTGCTCAAAGGTTCCGGTGCGAAAGACATCCGTCTGGAGGGTGCTGACGGAGACCTGTTGTTGGGTGGAGACCACACGAACAAAGTACGGCTGATGGCGAACCTTGCCGATGTCGATGGAGAGCATGTGTTGCTATCCAACTACGGGGCTGCCTATTTCCCCGATTCGCTTCGTGTGCGCCACAACTATGGCGGCGATCTGCTCTCTACATATCGAAACGACAGCGAGGACGAGGGAATCCTGATCCATAAACGGCTGCGCTTCGGTACGGATGATGGTTGTTATCTGGCTGCCGATGCAGAGCGGCTGACGTTTGTATCACGCAGCGACCGCACAGCGATTCCAGACGGCGGGTACAGTCAGGTAGCAGCTTTTTGGGAACATGCCCCTTCCACCAGTCTGTATGCACCGCAGAACCGGTTCTCGGATTCCCTGCACGTCGGAACGCTCGGTGATTTCATCGTCTCCCTAAACCCCTTTGAGGCCACCGGCCATATCGGTATCGACGGAACGCTCACCCGCCTGACGGTCGAGGGGCTATTCTTTTCCGACGACATCTGCCTCAGACAGATCCGGGACGGCATCCGCCACTGCGGCAACGCCTACTTCGACGGCAGCCTCTCATCGGCACTTTTTACGTCGGGCATGGCCGGCACAGGCTGGGCAATTCTTCGCAGTCTGACCACTGGGAACATTTCCGCCACGTTCGACGAACTGACCATCCGCAAAAGGATGAGGGTCTATGAACTGGAGGTGCAGCGTTCCTCGGCGACCAACGGCTCGCTATGGGTGACGGACACCTGTTCGGGAGACAGTGTCGAGAAACTGTAAATCGATTTATGGCTAAATACGACTATTCCCGATTCAAAATCCGCATCGCTCCCGACTCGAAAAAACGGCAGGGATTACACATGGGCGATGTGGTGCGCCGACAGTATATGGACGGCGCACGCACCCTTTACAGTCTGATGGTCGTACTCTCCACCGGGGAAGATCAGGTTTTGCTGCCGGATGGGAAGCAAGCGTCATCCCCCTTCTTTATCGGGGCACTCATCGAGGGGGACGAGCCCCATGATGGAGAGTTGCTGGATTTCGTGCGCCTGACGAGTCTCACGGACGAACGACGCAGCGGGGCGCTCTACCTGACCGCTTCGGATGGGGAGTCCCCGTACATGGATGTCATCGACGGCATGGGGACGGAGCGTTCCCTCTGCCGTCCTTCTTCCCTTGCGGGGTTCGGCTGTCGCGACAGCGAAGCATGGACGTACCGTTACACCCCGTCGGAAGGTGGAGCAGAACGGACCATACGCCTTACCCGCACCGCTGCTTCGGCAACGACCGAGGCGGGGTTGCAGATACCTTTCACTGTACCCGTAGGACATCCCCAGCGTCTGGTCATCTCGTTCCGTATCCGGGCATCGAAGGCTCTGGAGTCTGTACCGCTACACTTCGGGTATGCCGACGGTACGGAGACGGACGGCAGCGACACGGTGGATGTCACTACCGCTTGGCAATACCGGTTGAGCCTTATTACGGTGGACTTCCCGGCAGAGTATCTCCGCGTGCTGACTTTTGATCTTGCAGCGTATCTTTCCGTGGGTGACTGGTGCGAGATATCCGACCTGAATGTCTGCCTGCTGGAACATCTTTCATCCTTTACCGACGCCTCGAAAATCCGTGTGGGGCGTATCACGGGTGTTTCCGATCCGCTTTTCGGTATGCTGCAAGGCTACGGGGCCTATTTCCAGCGGCTCTATGCCACGCGCGATGTGAATGTGGCGGGGACACTTACCGCCGGAGACGAGGCCGGGTTCGGGAGTACCTTCTATGTGGGTCGTATCCATAAGAACTGCTTCGTGAACAGTCTGGAGCCGGCCTTTTATCCGGCGGCCTCCGTTGTGACAGAACCTTCGCCTGCCGGTATCGGCGTGTGCCACCGGATCACGGCCGATAATGTTCGCATCGATTGTCAGAGCGAAGCGTGGACCGAGGCACATGCCGGACAGCTCTATTGTTTCTCGTTCTGGATACGCCGAGAGATAGCCACAACACTGCGGGTGCAATACGGTACTACATTACCCCAAGATCTCACAATCGGACGGGAATGGACACGTCTGCATATTGTTCTGACCATAGAACATATCCCCGGCAGCGGAATGAACATAACCCTAACCGGTGCCGCAGGCTCTCTTATCAGCTCCCCGCAACTCGAACAAGGCAAGATACCGACTCTGTACCAGGCTACGGATGGCGTGCTCGATGATACGGAGGAATATGGAGCATGGTTCTGCCGGGGAGGTGTGGGCGGTACGATCCAGCATCCGCTTTTAAGGTTGAACGAGGACGGTTCCATCAGCTCGGCCGACGGTTCGTTCGTCATCAATCGGGACGGCACGGGTTATTTCTCCGGCGGGCGGTTTCGATGGGACAAGGATTCCATCACCTTGCAGGAGGTAACAATCCGCTGGGAAGACCTGGACGAGACGACGCAACAGCAGATGAAACCCCGCTTCGTAACCATCGAAGGCGGAACCGTATTCCACTTTCCGGACGAACTCTTGGGAAGCCTTTGTGATCCGGCTGAAATTCTGCTCACGGGAACGACGCACAACTTCGAGCCAAGCTCCTGCCTTTGGGAATATCTGGCCGATGACGGGCAGTGGAAAAATGCGGGAGGGAACACGAATTCCTATGTACTCACGCCGGATTTTCATGGATGGGAAGGACGTGATGTCCTGACGCTCCGACTGTCAGCCTTATCAGACGATACGCTTTACAGCGGACAGCATACCGTTTTCAAACATTATGACGGTACGGACAGCTATTCTTTGTATGTGGAATCGGAACACGGTACGGTACTGCGCAACGGACAAGGCTCCACGATGCTTCAGGCCCGCGTGTATAAAGGAGGAACGGAAGTAACGGAACGCATCCCCGAAGAGCGTTTTCGCTGGAGCCGAAGTAGCCGGGATGCGGAGAGCGATGCTCTGTGGAATGTGCAAGAGCACCGGGGACGCACCTTGCTTGTTACCGATGACGATGTGTGGCGTCAGGCTACCTTCAACTGTGAAGTGGAAATATCATAACATCAAAACATAATCTATTCTATGGCAATCAAAGTAGCTCGTGGTCAGATAACCATTATCGACCAGAATGATGCAGTCTCCCTGCAAGCCTTCATAGGTTCCAATCAACCATTAACGCAGGTCTATAACAAGGATACGAATACCTACGCCCCATCGTGGACAGCATCCCCGTATCTGGTGCTGACGCCGGCACTCTACGTGAGCGGCAAGGGAGGAACGGACCAGATTACCGCTGTAGGAAATGCCGCCGCGCTGACGCCCGGTATCAAAAGCGGCTCGACGAAGTGGTACAAGAACGGCACGCTCATAACCAACGGTCAGGACAGTTGTACCATCGGTGCGGCTTCGGCCAAATATGCACTGACCATCAAGGCCAACCACCTGACAATCGCGGCTCCGCAAGCCCGTTACACCTTCGAAGCGATCTACCTCGACGCCAACGGTCTGGAGATCTCATTCCGCGCCGAGGTACAGTTTACCCAGCACCTCAATGCGGGGGCTATGATCGCCGCCGTGTGTTATGCCCCGGATGGTATCGTCTTCAAGAATGACGAAATTTCGACCTTACGGGCTCACTGTGACCTTTGGCGCGGTGCGGCCATCGATACGACGAATGTCACTTATGCGTGGGGAATCAAGGATTCCTCCGTATTCGCCCCGACGACGCTCTCTGCGGCGGCCGCAGCGGGAGCCACGACCATTACCGTTGCCGCCGTTACCAATATGGAAGCCGGGGGAAAGATCACGGTCGGTGCGGCTCAATATACCATATCTTCGGTCAATACCTCGACGAAGGTCGTAACGCTAACCTCGGCTCTAAGTGCGGCTGCCGCCTCGGGCGATGCCGTATCATGTCCTTATTATAATGCCATGCTGGGTGTGGGCTGGTCGTATCTGACCTCTACCAATCAGCGGGGTGTGACGGCCGGCTGGACAACCAACGAGATCACCATCACGGCGGATGCCGTACTCAATTTCGAAACCTTCAAGTGCGCCATTAAAGATACCGACACCTCGGCCGGCAACGCCTCGGCCAACAAAGTCGTCTGCGACATTCTCTCCTTCACGGACATGTCCGATCCCATCACGGTCGATTTGGTCAGCCAGAAAGGGTTCATCATCAAGAACAACAGCAACGATGTGGACGTCAAGGCCATCCTCTATCGCAACGGTGAGGAGATCGATACGGCGGGAACAACCTATACCTACACGTGGAAACTCTGGAATGCCGCAGGTTCATCGGTGGTAAAAACCTACACCGGAAAGTCGATCAATGTGCTCAAAACCGAGGTTACGGGACGCGGCGTACTGATGTGCGAGGTCTCGAAATAGCCCATTTATCCTTTTCTATACCACGGATGCCCTGTCCTGATGGACGGGGCACTCTTTTTTGTTCAACTCTTTTCGGATTGTACAGCTATTCTTTGAGAAAAAATCTGCATGAACCAGCAACTTCTCGCCCGGGGACAAGCAACCATCGTCGTTCAGGAAGATGCCTATACGATTACCCAGTCCGTCGGGCAATACCTTTTTACGGCGGATGAAGCGGGCGTTATCCAGCGGAATGTGGTTATCACCTCAATCGTCAGCGTGATGCACGGACAAAGCATCGAGACGGATTTTCGTTTCGGAACTATCGCTGCTCCCGTCGGATTCGCGTCGATTGTGGCGGATAACCTTCGCCATACGATTACCTATACAGTTACGGCCGGCACAAAAAACCTTGCCGATGACGGGACGGTCTTGATCCCTGTAATTATCGACGGTCAGACTTATTCTCTCTCCTTCGCATGGGCCAAGTCCAGGCAGGGAGCAACGGGTGCAAGCAGTGAAATGCTGGACTGGGTCGCCGACTGGGACTCGAACCGTACCCAGATCGATGCCATGACGCTTATCACTCCGAAGCTCTTTGCCGGCGTGAAGAATGCCAATGGAACGATAACGGGCGTGGCTATGGGGCATTTCCCCTTGACGGTAACGGACGAGAAAGGAAGCGTTGTCAAGGAAACCGTCGATGGTATCTACGGTTTCCGGGCCGGGAAAAAGACCTTTGTGCTGGATACGTCCGGCAGCGTGACGCTCGGCAGCGGAGACCAGTCGATCCGATATGATGCCGTAACGGGGAAAATCACGTTCGGTTCCGGCGTGAGCCTGAACTGGACTGCCGCCATCAATCAGGCCAAGACCGAAGTCATAAACACTGCCGCTACCACTGCTCAGAGCAAGGCGGATGCAGCACTGGTATCTGCCAAGAGCTATGCCGATACCAAAAAGAACGAAGCCGTCACACAGGCCGGAAAGGATGCTGACGGGAAGATCTCCACGCTGACAACGCAACTCAACGCTTCCATCGCGGATGCGAAAAAGGCCGGCACGGATGCCCGTGCCGTAGCGGACGCCATCACCACGAAAGCCACGACGGAAGGCTGGTCCAATAAGCTGACCTATATCGACGCGAACGGAATCTTTACCGGCAAGCTCTCGGCAAATACCGTGTCGGCTATCAATATCAACGCCTCGCAAATCACTTCCGGCACTATCGCTACTGCACGGCTGAATGCAGCGGAAATCAAGTCGAACATCATCAATACCGCCTACATCAACGGCTTATCCTGTGCATTCGTCCGGGGAACGATCGGAGGTTGGACTATCGGCACGACTACTTTGTCAAACAGCCATATCCTTTTGGATAGCGGCAACAAACGGGTGGTCGTCTACGGTGCGAATTCAAGTGCTACAAGCGGAAAGCGGGCACAGCTATACTATAATACGGATAGCGACTTCGGATTTTTCGCCACGGATGGCAACGGCACCTGCCTTGCCCGGTTCGGTTCGGCCAATACGATTGCCGGTTGGAATGTCGAAGCCTCACGTATCTACAAGAACAATATTGTACTGGGTGCCGATGGCTCCATTACCAACGGCACGAAATGGAAACTCAATAACGACGGTTCGGGTAGCATCGCTTCGGGTAATATCTCGTGGAATGCTGCCGGCACGGTGACGTTCTCGTCCGCAGTATCACTGAACTGGAAGAACGATATCGAAGCGGCCAAGAAGGCCAATTTCGGTTATCCATACTATTATAAACTCGTTATCAACGGGGAGGAAGACAAATACTATCCCGTCATCTTCAAAGGCGGGGATCAGACAGTCAAACGCGACATTCTCATCCGGCGTGGATATAGCGAGCAAGCCCCGGATAGCTGGAACACGGCCACGCATAAAGGGGGACTGATTTTATTGTTGAAAGCCAATTTTGGCGGTTGGGGCGGTATTTCCTATTCATGGGACATTTACGAACTCTCGGAGATGTATTGTCGGATGTTTGCCGGAGCTACGTTGTGCGGCAACTGTTGCATGTTTGCAATCTTTCTTCGAGGAGGCGGCACAACAGGTGCAGTCTATCATATCTATTCCGACCAGCCGATTGTAAGCAATGCCGTGAGTCCGTCTCCTATTCCGGCAGCACCCCAGATCGCCTACAATTCCGATTTGATCTTTCAGAGCGGTACGACGCAAGCCTTTGCACCCGCACCCCGGACACTGACCGCATCCGTAGAGGAAGAAATCCGTCGCAAGCGCTTCATCGTCCTTGCACAAGGCAGCGACAGCACGCTGGCAGCTCACCCGCTGACCTATATCAGTTCAACGGGTATCTACACCGGCACGCTGACCGCTGCACAGGTCAATGCCGTCAGCATCGACGCTTCCAGTATCAAGAGCGGTACGCTCAGCGCAGACCGTATTGCCGCAGGGAGTATTACTTCCGCGAAACTCGATGCCGCCAGCATCAAGGCCAACATCATTAACACGGCTTATATCAACGGTTTGACCTGCACGTTTGTGCGGGGTAAGATCGGCGGCTGGACCATCGGCTCGGATAATATCACGGTAGGCAGTATCGGTGCGGTCGGTGCCATGCCAATACAGATACGCTCGGCAGCCAGCGGTTCCGGTTATTGGTATACGGGAGCCTATAAGCCGCTGGGTATTACCATGACGTGGCATCAGACCAGTAATGCCGGCCATGTGGTTTTCGGACAGATCGCAGCTTCGGGTAGCACTGTAAAAACCGGTTTTCTCGGCATCCAGATGATGACGTGGGACAACGTGGAGTATTTCTGTCTTTCGGCTAACTACACGAAGTCCGGTTCCAAGGAGATTTACAACCGTATTGCCGGCTGGGCATTCGACAATACCCGCATTTACAAAAACAACGTATCATTGGGTGCCGACGGTTCCATTACCAACAGCACACGCTGGAAGCTCAATAACGACGGTTCGGCTTCGTTCGGTTCCGGAAAAAGCGTCTTCAATACGGACGGCTCGGGACAGGTTGCCAATGGAAAATTCCAGTGGGACGCCTCCGGAAATATCGTGGCACAAGGCGGTAAGTTCAAGGATGTAACCATTCAGGGAACCATCCGCAGTGCCTTCGTGGAAAACGACCCTTCAATCTGGATTAACATCGGAGGTGGTACAACCGGTGGCATACAAACCGACCCCGTGCATTACGACAACGTGGTGTGCATACAGTCAGGGGGATGGAACGAGAACATCAACCTGCCGTGGACGCTTGAAAACTCCGGACGCCGCATTTGTCTGGTGAATTATCGGTGGGGCTCGACTATCTCTTCCGGCGTAATGAGCATTACCGCTCCCAGCGGCAAATACTTCTACGAGGACGGCATCTCCAAATCGACCTTATCGTTTTCCCGTGAGGTCGTGGAGCTGATCGGCTATGGAGACAACACGACCTTTTTCGGATGGATCGTACTCAACCGCCGTGACATGATGACGACGAGCCGCTACGGCAAGTTCCAACAGATTCTCGTAACGGGGATCGTTACGGGTACAACCTCCAGCGCATCGATACGCTACCGTTGTTTTGACGGCTCGAAGTCGGTATCCGTGAGCCGTCTGGGGAAAGGCATGTACAGGGTTTATCTTCCATCTTCGTGGAGTCTCTCCAGCCGGTATATTGTCATGGCCACGGGAATCTATTCCACGGCGGAAAACACCCCGATCTATCCCACGGTCAAGGCTATCTATTCGTACTATTTCGATATCTATACGCAGGACGATGCATCCCGTAACGATGGCTCTTTCAACTTTCAAGTGATCAGTACAGCGGACTGGGACTTGTAATTTTTGGGAGTACACTCACCCTTTGCGGATCGGCATCTGCTATTCTTATACAAAACAGACATAAACCATGAACATTATCCGAATCACAACAACCAAGACAGCGAGGGAGAAGAACGAGCACGCGCTCTACAATCTGGACTTTACCATTACCGACGGAGTACTGGAACGAGTGCTGGCGACTATCTACGATCCGTCTACCAATCTGGAGAGCGACGTTGCCCCGATATTTATCGGCACCATTACCTATGAGAACGAGCAGGTCTTCTGCTCCCTGCCCGGACGGGCCTCCATTGCCGAACTGATGGCGGACTTCGAGGAGTTTATGAATAACATCCAGACCGTTGTGGCATCGGAAACCGAAAACAACAAGTAAACCAATTATCGAACAATATGGAATTAAACATCAAGGACCGGCTCTACATTCCGGTCATCCTGCCCAAGGAGGGCACGTTCAAGGAGTTCAACCACAAGAAGGAGATCCTGCACAAGATCGAGATCAGCGAAGAGGAACGTAAGACTGTAGGACTTCACGAGAATGAAGAAAACGGACGTATCGAATGGGACATCGAGAAGGATACGCCCGTGAGCATCGGCTTCTCGGCAGACGAACTTA